>Ga0206126_10000020_pt1 | contig 222931 bp, 193 predicted proteins | sample Helgoland_Spring_5_FD_148621 | JGI IMG/M metagenome (GOLD analysis project Ga0206126, IMG submission 148621) | Pelagic subsurface seawater microbial communities from Kabeltonne, Helgoland, North Sea - Helgoland_Spring_Bloom_20160412_1 | ecosystem: Environmental > Aquatic > Marine > Epipelagic...
CCTTGAGTGTCTATCTATAACTTTTGGATTACAGACAGTACCTCGGCAAGCACCCACCTCTATTACTTAATCTACATTTTTAAAGAACTTTCCGTTGAGACGTCGTCTCAGGGAGGACGCATTATACTTATCCAAAGCCGCGTGACAAGGGGTTTCTAATAAGAAATGCTAAATACTTTGATCAAACGCTAGAAGCGCATGTCGCGCGCGTCACCCCGATGGCAATAGTGAGTTATTGAACGCCGAAACGGCGCGCCTTACACACTCAGATCCGCATTTACCGAGGCCTAGCTACCCAATGAAACCATTTTTTCCCCAAGGGTGTTTAGAGTAGCCCGCGCGCCTTGTTTCGGGCAAAAACCCACCTCCACCCGAGAAGCCCAGCTAATATCGCACCGTAGAGAAGCGCCTCTGAGAGGTCGGTTCGGACTATCCAGACCAAATGTATGATTGCCAAAACACCGGCGACATAGACTAATCGATGCAATCGGCGCCAATTTTTGCCGAGCTTGCGAACCATTACTCGAGGGGATGTCGCACCAAGGACGATCAAAATCAAAAAAGAGGAAAAGCCGATTGTGATATAAGGTCGCTCGACAACCTCTTCAAGAATAGCTCCCCATCTGAGGCCGAGTAGAAAAATCACCCAAACTAGAAAATGGACGCTCGCATAAAAAAGGGCAAATAACCCGACCATTCTTCGCCGCTGAGCGAACTCCATACGGCCTGACAGATGCCGAAGCGGCGTCATGGCCAAAGCAAGTAAAAGAAAGCGAATTGACCACTCGCCTGTTTCAAGCGCAAGCTCTTTCGCAGGGTCCGGACCGAGATCGTTCTGAAGCACCTTGAGCAAAAGCAGCACGAAAGGAATAAGACAGACAAGGAAGGTCAGAATGCGCAGGCGCTTCATCTTGTAACATTCCTCTCTAGCGACTGAACTAGCCGCTCAGTGTCATACCCTATCGGCCCATACCCGCACCGGTAGCAGCCAAACCAGTCAGCTACAGAGCCGACTAGCGCGTTTATTCACTAATAGTAGCGACTTAAGTCCATCCCTTTATAGAGAGAGGCAACTTGTTCGCCGTAACCATTAAACGGCTGGGTAGGGATCACTTTGCGGTCGAACAGCGTCTGCGGAAGCCTTCGCTCCATATCTTGGCGCCAGCGAGGATGATGAACAGCAGGATTCACATTGGCATAAAACCCATACTCGCGCGCCTGCAAATCCACCCATGTCGTGTTCGGCATAGTCTCGCGGAAATTGATCTTCACGATAGACTTGATACTCTTGAATCCATATTTCCACGGCACAACTAGGCGCATCGGTGCACCGTTCTGAGCAGGCAAGTGCTCACCATAAAGGCCCACCGCCATAAAGGTCAGGGGATTCATTGCCTCATCCATCCGCAGCCCCTCACGATAAGGCCATCGGACGATTGCAAAGCGCGAGCGTATACCCGACATCGATTCGTCATCGACAATCGTCTCGAACTCAATAAATTTTGCTTTGGACGTTGGTTCGAACCGCTTAATGAGATCGGCTAGGGGAAACCCTATCCACGGGATAACCATCGACCAGGCTTCGACGCAGCGCAGACGATAGATGCGCTCTTCAAGATCATGCGGCTTTAGGATGTCTTCGAGCGCGTAGACCCCAGGCTTACCAACCTCCCCCGCGATTTCGACCGACCAAGGATCGGATTTAAATTCGTCAGAATTAGACGAAGGGTCGGCTTTGTCCATGCCGAATTCGTAAAAATTATTATAACGAGTTACATCCTCGTAGGGCGTGAGCGCCTCGTCTGTAAAATAAGGGGCAACATCGGGCGCACGAGCGATCGAAGTGAATTTATCCTGAAGCCACGGTGCTGCAGGCGAGGTTTTGAGGCCTGCGGGCGCTCGCGCTTTTAATGCATCCCCAGACTGCGCACCCGCGAGATTTGGCAGGAGTGACCCGCCGACGAGCAACCCCGCTCCTTTCATGAATTCGCGCCGCTGCTTATAAACACTGTGCGGCGTGATTTCCGAACCTGCTATATCGCTTGGCTTCTTGATTAGCATGTGTGCACTCCTTCTCTTTAATGCGAGTAAATGAGGTTGACAGCAATGACTCTCAATCACTGCCCCGCCTTGTTATTTGCTCCGTAAACTCTGCTGTTTGCGATAGAGCCACATGAGCGGCCCCGTTGTCGCATAGGCAAGGGCCATCAAAAGCAGCGTCTCATGCGGATTCTGTGCAATAACTACAAGCAACACGACTGCCGCCACAAAAAACAAATAAGGCACGGTGCCTTTGAAGTCGATTTCTTTGAAACTTATATAACGGTAGTTCGAGATCATCAGCATACCTATGAATACGGTCCCAATCGCAAGCCCGATCGCTAGGGGCTGTGTCATAGCAACCTCATATTTATGCCCAACCCACGGTATAAAGGTAACAACAGCAGCAGCGAGTGGCGACTGCAGCCCGACGAAGAAGCGCTTATCTGTAGTCCCGAGCTGCACATTAAAGCGCGCAAGACGCAGCGCTGCACAAGACATATAGATAAAGCTCGCTGCCCAGCCAAAGCGTCCTATATCTTCGAACGCCCAACTGAACATGATCAGCGACGGTGCTACGCCGAAGGATACCAGGTCCGAGAGGCTGTCGAACTGGGCGCCAAACGCACTCTGAGTATTTGTCAGACGCGCGATTCGGCCATCGAGCCCATCAAGCACTCCCGCGATGAAAATCGCCCAGCCCGCCTCATTGAAGTCCCCTGCCATTCCCGCGATGATGGCATAGAAGCCAGAAAACATAGCCCCGAGCGTTAATAAGTTTGGGAGTAAGAAAATCCCGCGGCGGATTATTGTTTTACCCCCTTCGGACACAATCTCCTCGTGCTCATCTATAGGCAATAGAGTCTCGAGTCCGTCCTCTATAGTCGTCTCTTCAGCCGCTGCTGCGGATTGATCCAAACTGGCCTCTTCTTCAATCGGCCCTTCAGTCGGCACTGCGCTTGACGACCTTTCGTCCACACGTGCTAAATCTGGGCTGCCGACGTTGCTATCCTCTAGGGCTTCGTCCTTAGCCGACGATTGGATTTCTTCTGACATAGTCTTAAAACCTTTTGTGGTACGTTGAGAGCAATCCGGTCCCCATACCCATGATGACAGGCCAAAGCTGCAATTAGGCGATTATAGCGCTCATCTAATCAGGCTCTAGCCCTATTTGATACAAAGGCGTGTTTAATCTTCATTTTACGCCTGAATGTAGATGCTATATTATCGCGCCTCACCTCGGTGAGCATCACACTTATCACTTCTTCCATGAAGTGTAACTGCGCGCTCACCTCAATGCCTTAGAATTAAACCAAGTGAATACCGGAGTCTAATCCATGAATTACTTTAATACGCTGCCTTTACGCCTGCAGTTAGACCAACTGGGCAAATGCCGCTTTATGGATGCTAGCGAGTTCAGCGATGGCGTGACCAAGCTGCTTGGTAAAAAAGTCGTGATCGTGGGATGCGGCGCCCAAGGCTTAAACCAGGGCCTCAACATGCGCGATAGCGGTCTCGACGTGTCCTACACGCTCCGCGCAGCGGCGATCGCCGAAAAACGCGATTCGTGGAAAAATGCGACCGAGAACGGCTTCACCGTTGGCACCTACGAGGAACTCATTCCGACAGCTGATTTAGTGCTTAACCTAACACCCGACAAGCAGCATACGCAGGTTGTCGAGCAGGTCATGCCTCTGATGAAGCACGGCGCTTGCCTCGCCTACTCTCATGGCTTCAATATTGTCGAAGAAGGCATGCAGGTGCGTGACGACCTCACAGTCGTCATGGTTGCACCTAAGTCACCCGGTTCTGAAGTGCGCGAAGAATATAAGCGCGGCTTCGGTGTGCCCACTCTGATAGCGGTTCACGCCGAAAACGATCCGAATGGTGACGGCATGGCTATTGCGAAGGCTTACGCAGCAGCCACGGGAGGCGACCGTGCTGGCGTGTTGCAGTCATCGTTTATTGCTGAGGTTAAATCCGACCTCATGGGCGAGCAGACTATCCTCTGCGGCATGCTGCAAACAGGTTCGATCCTCTGCTTCGAAAAAATGGTCGAGAAAGGCATCGACGCGGGTTACGCGTCAAAACTCCTCCAGCACGGCTGGGAAGTCATCGCAGAGGGCTTAAAGCACGGCGGCATCACCACAATGATGGATCGCCTGAGCAATCCTGCTAAGTTAGTCGCAAACGAGCTAGCGGATGAGTTAAAAGACATTATGCGTCCGCTTTTCGAAAAGCATATGGATGACATTATCACTGGCGCGTTCTCAGCAGGCATGATGGAAGACTGGGCCAACGACGACATAAAACTCCTCACTTGGCGCGAAGCCACTACCGAGACTGCGTTTGAGAAAACGCCCGCAGGCGATATGACCATTGCCGAGCAAGAGTATTATGAAAATGGGATCGTCTTAGTTGCGATGGTTAAGGCAGGCGTAGAGCTCGCCTTCGAGACAATGACAGCCAGCGGCATTATCGAAGAGTCTGCCTACTACGAATCTCTCCATGAGGTTCCTCTCATCGCGAACCTGATCGGCCGCAAGAAACTTTATGAAATGAACAAAGTGATCTCTGACACAGCGGAATACGGGTGTTATTTATTCTCCCACGCCTGTGTGCCAATGCTTGAAGACTTCATGAAGAAAATCGACGTAGATGTGATTGGCCGCGGTCTCAACGCCAGCGACAACGGTGTCGACAATGCTGCTCTCATCGAAGTTAACGATAGCATTCGTAGCCACCCAATCGAAGTAGTTGGCAAGCGTCTTCGCCGCTACATGACCGCAATGAAGCGCGCGATCTAACTAAGAAGAAACAGTCTCTGCGATAGCGCAGCGCAAGTAAAAAAAGGCCCCATCCAACCGCAGTAGCGAGTAGATGGGGCCTTTTTTTTACGTCCGAAAAACTCTATAGCGTAAGCACCTTGTCGCCACGTGAAATTCCACACACACCGGTGCGCGCTACCTCAAGCACTGTATTCTCGGCTTGCGCCGCAATAAAGGCGTCTAACTTGTCGCTTGTTCCGGTCACCTGAATGCTTAACGCCGTCGCAGTGATGTCCACAATTTGTCCGCGGAAAATATCGGCTATACGCTGAACTTCTGCGCGCTGAGCGCCCACTGCTTTGACTTTAATGAGCATGAGCTCGCGTTCGATATGCGCACTCTCAGAGAGATCGACAAGCTTTACCACGTCGATCAACTTATTGAGGTGCTTAGTAATCTGCTCGATTTTGCGCTCGTCGCCACTTGTCATGACAGTCAGGCGCGACAGAGAATTATCTTCGGTTGGCGCCACCGTAAGCGAGTCGATGTTGTAGCTCCGCTGAGAGAAAAGCCCGACAACGCGAGAGAGAGCTCCAGGCTCATTTTCCATTAATAGCGATATAATTCGGCGCATCTTATGTTCTCTCCGTCTTGCTCAAAATCATGTCTTTCATCGCCCCACCCTTAATGGCCATGGGGTAGACGTGCTCTTCGGGGTCGACCATAACGTCAACGAAGACGAGCCTGTCTTTTAGTGCAAAGGCTTCTTCTAACTTGGAATCCAATTCGCTTAAATTTTCAACTCGAATACCGACATGCCCGTAGGCTTCGGCAAGCTTGACGAAATCGGGCAACGACTCTGCGTAGGTGCTATGCGAATAGCGACCACCGTATTGCATGTCCTGCCATTGCCGCACCATGCCAAGCGATTGGTTGTTCAAACAAATGATCTTCACCGGCAGGTTGTACTGCATACAGGTCGCGAATTCTTGCAGATTCATCTGAAAGCTACCCTCACCGGTGATACACACCGAGATAGCATCTGGAAACGCCAATTGCACGCCCATCGCCGCCGGGAAACCAAAGCCCATAGTGCCGAGACCACCAGAATTAATCCAACGTCGTGGCTTATCGAAGCCATAGTACTGAGCCGCAAACATTTGGTGCTGGCCCACGTCGGTAGAGATATAAGCGTCTCCTTTCGTAATGCGATGGACAGCCTGCACGACTTGTTGTGGTTTGATGACACCGTCAGTGTGCGGAGTCACGCCGAGAGAATCCTTCTCGCGCCACTTCGCGATTTGCTGCCACCACGTCTCAAGCGCTTCTGCATCGCACGCTTGCTGCGCCTGTTCTAGGCAGTCGATCATCTCTTCGAGAACAGCGGTCACCGAGCCGACGATCGGCACATCTGCCGCGACGGTTTTTGAAATAGACGCAGGGTCAATATCAACATGCAAAATAGTCGCATCTGGACAAAACTTACTGGTGTCGGAATTGGTCACACGGTCGTCAAACCGCACGCCAATGCCCAGCAACACGTCGCAATAGTGCATCGCCATATTGGCTTCATAGGTCCCGTGCATACCCAACATGCCGAGGAACTGCGGGTCGGATGCAGGATAAGCACCGAGGCCCATAAGCGTGTTAGTGATTGGATAGCCGAGCTTTTGTGTAAGCTTGGTTAGCAGGGCCGCGCCCTCACCCTGAATGACACCGCCTCCGGCATAGATCATAGGTCGCTTTGCGCCTAACAGGGCATCGACTGCTTTCTTAATCTGCCCACTGTGTCCTTTGCCAGGCACAGTATAGGAGCGCATTTTTATATCCTTCGGATATTCATAGGGATTTTTCACCTTGGGATCAGTGACGTCTTTTGGAATATCGATAACCACAGGCCCCGGACGACCTGTTGTCGCAATATGAAAGGCCTTCTTCACAATCATAGGGATATCAGCGGGGTCTTCGACCATGAAGCTGTGTTTTACGATAGGCCGCGAGATGCCCACCATGTCGGTCTCTTGAAAACCGTCGGTGCCAATGAGGCGACTCTCGACCTGCCCCGACAGAATCACCATAGGAATCGAATCCATATAGGCTGTTGCGATGCCGGTTATGGCATTGGTTGCTCCCGGACCCGAGGTCACAAGAACAACGCCGGGCTTGCCCGTCGCCCGCGCATAGCCGTCAGCGGCATGCGTTGCCGCTTGCTCATGCCGAACCAGAATATGCTCGATTTTGTCTTGTCTAAAGATCGCGTCGTAAATATGGAGTACTGCGCCACCGGGGTAGCCAAAAATAAGGTCTACGCCCTCGTCATGTAACGCACGAGTGAGCATGTCGCCACCGGATAGTTGTTCCACTTGTTTCGCCTCTTAGTTTGCATCTGCATTATTGCATTCATTGGGTTAACGCTAGAATAGTTTGAGCTGATCACCTACCCAGTCCCGCGGCAGCAGCGCCACGTTGCACATTCGCTTGAAGGACAACCGCCTAGAGGACATGCGAACGCAGTGAATCCTCGCATAGCGAATAAGCCGAATTGATTAGGTTTAGGCGCGAGTGCTCGAATACTCGCTATTTAGTCGGCCTCATACGCGATAACGTGATAAAGACCTTAGGTGGCTGTTTTTAACACCTAGGGGTCGATCTGCAGCTTAGCCGGGTGCGGCAAGCAGATCGAGTCGATGGAAGCAGGGTTTCGCCTGTTTCCATGACGTAATAGGCGAATTCTGACATCTCGCCTAGGAAAGTCAAGTGACTGAAAGGGATTTAGGCACCAAGAAGGCAGAAAATGCTGCGCATTGGCTTCTAACAAATCTTCGAGACCTCAATGCACCGCCGAGGCCTCGAAACTGAGGCCACCGGCAGGATTAGCATCCACAAGGATCACGCTGCCCGGCGCGAAGGAACCCTTAAGCACCTCCTGTGCCAGCGGATTCTCGATGTGGTTCTGAATAGCGCGCTTCAGCGGTCGCGCGCCGTAGACAGGGTCATAGCCCGCCTCTGCCAGTTTATCGAGCGCCGCACTCGATACCTCTAAAACTAAGTCTCGCTCGCGTAACCGATCATTAAGCAGTTCAATCTGTATCTCAGCAATTGCACGGATCTGACCAGACTGAAGCGGCTGAAACACGACAGTTTCATCTATGCGATTCACAAATTCTGGCGAAAAGTGTTTGACGACATCCTGTAGTACCGTTTCCTTCATCGCCGAGTAAGCCGCCTCTTCACCGATCGCCCCCGTAATCGCCCCCTTTAGCATCGCTTCTTGAATGTGGTCTGAGCCGAGGTTCGAGGTCATTACGATCACTGTATTGCGAAAGTCAACTGTACGGCCATGCCCATCGGTTAGCCGACCATCGTCCATGACCTGCAAAAGAATATTGAACACGTCGGGATGCGCTTTCTCGATCTCATCCAATAGCAGAACAGAATACGGTCTGCGCCTCACCGCTTCGGTTAAATAGCCGCCCTCCTCATAGCCAACATAGCCAGGCGGGGCACCGATCAACCGCGCAACTGAATGGCGCTCCATGAATTCCGACATATCGATCCGCACCATGGCGTCTTCGGTATCGAACAAAAACTCTGCTAAAGCCTTACACAATTCAGTCTTTCCGACCCCAGTCGGGCCAAGAAATAGAAACGACCCATTTGGCCGATTCGGATCCGAAAGGCCCGAACGAGAGCGACGCACGGCATTAGACACAGCGGAAACCGCCTCGTTCTGGCCTATAACTCGCTCGTGCAAACTGCCCTCCATCTGCAAAAGTTTTTCGCGATCGCCTTCAAGCATTTTGCTCACCGGAATTCCCGTTGCCCGGGCAACCACTTCGGCGATCTCTTCATCTGTTACGCGACTGCGCAGCAGTTGCTTCTCCTGCGCCTCAACCGTAGTGGCAGACTCGAGTTTCGCTTCGAGTTCGGGAATAATGCCGTATTGAATTTCGGACATGCGCCCCAGATCGCCTGCGCGCCGAGCATGTTCCATATCGCTTCGCGCCTGCTCTAGCGAGCTTTTAACGGTTTGCACACCCTGCACTGAGGCTTTCTCAGCTTTCCAAATTTCTTCGAGGTCGGAGAATTCTCGCTCTAATTCCTCAATCGATTCGGCCAGCTTTTCTTTGCGTTTTTGCGTAGCGGGATCTTCGTCTTTCTTGAGTGCCTCTCGCTCTATTTTAAGCTGAATGAGACGCCGCTCGAGTCTGTCCATTTCCTCAGGTTTAGAGTCAATTTCCATCCGAATAAGGCTTGCCGCTTCATCAATTAAATCGATCGCTTTGTCGGGCAACTGCCTGTCTGTAATGTAACGTTGTGACAGCTTAGTCGCCGCGATAATCGCGCCATCGGAAATCGCAACGCCGTGGTGAACCTCGTAACGCTCTTTAAGCCCTCGCAGTATTGCGATCGTATCTTCCTCGGAAGGCTCATCGACCAGTACCTTCTGAAAGCGGCGCTCCAACGCTGCATCTTTCTCGATATACTGACGATATTCATCAAGCGTTGTAGCACCGACACAGTGCAGTTCACCTCTCGCGAGCGCCGGTTTCAGCATATTGCCCGCATCCATTGCACCCTCGGCTTTGCCTGCCCCAACCATCGTATGTAGCTCATCGATAAAAAGAATAACGTTACCCTCAAGCTTCGCGATCTCGGCAAGTACCGACTTGAGCCTTTCCTCAAACTCACCTCGAAATTTCGCGCCGGCGATAAGCGCGCCCATGTCCAAGGAGAGAATTTTTTTCTCTTTTAGGCCTTCGGGAACTTCGCCATTAATAATGCGCTGTGCCAGCCCTTCAATGATTGCCGTTTTGCCAACACCAGGTTCGCCAATCAGCACAGGATTGTTTTTAGTGCGGCGTTGCAAAACCTGAATCGTCCGCCTGATTTCGGCATCGCGTCCGATCACAGGATCCAGTTTGTCCTCGGCGGCGCGCGCAGTGAGGTCGACACAGAATTTCGACAGCGCCTGCCAGCTATCCTCGGCATTAGCACCATCGACATTCGCACCACCGCGAAGGTTTTGTGCGGCAGTTTCTAATGCCTGCGCTGACACCCCAAAACTATTGAGCAGTTTGCCAAGCGCGCCGCTCTCGTGCATTGCTGCTAGCAATACCAACTCGCTAGAGACAAAACTATCGCCCTTAGTTTGAGCAAGTTTGTCGGCCTGATTTAACAACTTGGACATTTCTGGAGAAATGCCTACCTCGCCGCCGTTATCTGCTACGCGCGGCAAATCATCGATGAGTGTTGCCAGGCCTTGCTCTAGTTGACTCAGATTAAACCCTGTCTGCGATAGCAATGGACGCACTGAACCGTCTCGCTGTTGCACGAGGGCATGCATCAAATGCGCAGGGGCAATCATGTTGTTCTCTTTACCAATCGCTAAAGACTGCGCGTCGGCAAGTGCCGACTGCAATTTGCTTGTGAGTTTGTCCATTCGCATACCCGTGCCCTCTGCATTGAGTTGAGCGGTGTATCAACCGCCAAATTATTCAGCTTGTAGTCTCTAAATTGGGGCGCTGCGAGAAAAACAAAGGGGGGGATACTCTAAATGGAGGAGGCAGAAGATCTTACTTGATAAATATCAAGCTTAAGAGCCTGCCGGATTCGGCTTCTCGCCTGAAAGAATAAAAACGCTCGGGCTCGCAAAAAGTGCATAGCCCTGCCCCAGAGATGGCCCGAATACCGAGGGTTTTGAGCCTTATCACGGCTAATGCATAGATATCTGCCATAAATTTCCCTGCATTCTTACTCGGCGTGAAAGCAGCGTGAACCGCTGTTAAGCTTTCCGCTGACTCGCTTGCCGCAGAGAATTGGTTACGAACCTCAGCACCAACCTCAAAGTGGCAAGGGCCTATTGCAGGACCGAACCATACCTGAATAGCCGATGCCTCCCCGCCCATAGCTCGAACCGTCGCCTCAAGCACGCCTTCGGCTAGTCCACGCCATCCTGCATGGGCAAGCGCTACTTGAGACGTTGTGGGATTATAGAAAAACACGGGGAGGCAATCTGCGGTCAAAATGCAGCACACCTGCCGCGGAATGCGGGTAACGACTGCATCCGCTTCGGGGCACTCACCCACAGACACCTGCGGGATTCTGTCAATTTCGTGAACAGCCGTTCCATGAACTTGATTTAACCAGTGCCACGAAAGCCCATGCTCAGCAGTACCCCTGCGACGCTGCAGGTCAACGCTAGGTGCTTCTTTCTGAATCTGAGACAGAGTCTTAGGCGCCGACTTCAAATTATTAAAGACTTGATTGGCAATAAGCGTGCGATGCTGCGCAACTCGCTCGACATTATCGCCAACATGATCAGCAAAATTAAAACCAGTAAAGCCGCTCTTTCCGGCCGACTCGCCGCGAAGCGTGACACCAGCAAACACTTGGCCATCGTCATTCCACGGCGATTCAATCAATTCAACGGTGGGCATCGCCGGCACTCCTGGTACACAAATTAGGCTCAGCTATTTTCCGCAGCACTGCCGCGTTCAGACAGCGCGGACATCGTCATCAAGAACGGTCAATAAATCCTTAAAATCCTGTGGCAACTGCGCCTCCCAAACCATCGTCTCGCCCTTTGCTGGGTGCTGCAAGGTGAGCCTGCGGGCATGCAGGGCTTGGCGCTTAAAGCTGCGCAGACACGCAGCTAACACTGGCGAGCATCCGGCCGGCATCTGTAACCTGCCAGAATAAAGAGGATCGCCAACCAGCGGTATATTGATATGCGATAGATGCGCACGAATCTGATGCGTCCTCCCCGTCTCGAGTTGAACGTGAATATGCGTGTGAGAACGATAGCGATTGAGAACTCGGTAGTGAGTCACCGCTTCCTGCCCGTCTTCGACAACGGCGCGTCGCTTTCGATTAACAGGGTGCCGTCCTAGAGGTGCATCAACTTTGCCGCCTCCGGTTAATACACCTTGTGCGACCGCTTCGTACTCGCGCTTGACCTCTCTCAGCCGCAGCTGTTCGACGAGTTGCACATGAGACTCTAGTGTCTTGGCTACCATCAGTAACCCGGTCGTGTCCTTGTCGAGACGGTGGACTATACCCGCCCGCGGCACCTCTTTAAGCGAGGGGCAGTGACTCAGCAAGCCATTTAACAACGTCCCATCCCGGTGACCTGCCGCGGGGTGAACCACCACATCGGTCGCCTTATTTACAATAATGAGATGTTCATCTTCAAACACTATATCGATGGGCATAGCCTGCGCTTCCCATTCGCGCTCGGCTTGCAGCACTACATCGACACTTAGTTCGTCGCCAAGGTAGACCGTGTCTCGAGGTCGCGCGGCGCTCGAATTCACCTTGAGCTGCCCCTCTTTTATCCATGTCTGGAGGCGAGCACGCGAATAATCAGGAAACAATTGCGCTGCGACGAGGTCTAATCGTTGATTCGCGAACGTTTCGGGCACTTGTGCACTAAGTACAATATGAGTCATGGCTTTCAGCTTTTACAACGATTGAGGGTTTAAGCCGTGCATAATACTCGATATTCGCAGTCTACACAGGCCAAACCTCGCCGCGCTCCGTGAGCTGTGGTTAAATAGCGCGCATTATCCAAGATAGAGCTTAACTCATGAAATTACGCACCATAGCCCTCTGGCTCGTACTGAGCTCATTTCTCTCAGGTTGCGGCCTGTTTGGAGGAGATGAGGAAAGAGATGAATTCGCTGGTTTAACCAACGAAGAGCAGTTCTATCGCCGTGCGTTAGATCAGCTTAATGGGCAAAATTTTACAGGGGCGATCGCAACGTATCAGGGGCTCGAGTCGCGCTTTCCGTTCGGGCGCTTTGCTGAGCAATCGCAGATAGAAATTGTCTACGCTTATTACCGCAACAGTGATGTGGAGGCCGCGCGCGCCGCTGCCGACCGTTTCATTCGCTTACATCCAGACAGTGACAATATCGACTATGCCTATTACATGAAAGGCTTAGCGTCTTTTAGTGAGAATTCAGGCTTTCTAAACCGCTTTCTCCCCGTAGATCAGACCAAACGCGACCCCGGTAGAGCACGCGAGTCGTTTTCAGACTTTGCTCAGTTAATCGCGCTCTATCCTGATAGTCCTTACGCTGCGGATGCACGTTCGCGCATGGTCTATTTACGCAATAACTTGGCTGCCTATGAAATTCATGTGTCTAATTACTACCTCGAGCGCAGGGCTTATATTGCCGCACTCCGACGGGCTCAGTATGTGGTCGAAAATTTCCAAGAGTCGCCCGCAGTGGCAGATGGCGTAGCTGTAATGGCAGAATGTTATCTGCGTCTGGGCCTGAACGATCTGGCCGACACCTCACTCGCGCTTCTGCGCAGCAATTACCCAGAACATGCCTCTTTAACAGAAGCGGGAGATTTCAATGTCCGTACGGAAATCACGAATCCCTCGCTTCTCTACACAGTGAGTTTCGGCTTGATAGGCGACAATCGAATCGAGCCACCATTGGCGCCAACCCGCCGCCCTTACTCCTCGGGCAGCCAGCAAATCATCGACGAACAGGGTCAGGTTCCTAGCGAATCGGGAAAGCGCTCATGGCTGAGCATACTCACGCTTGGCGTACTTTAATTCGTGGGTAGCTAGCCGCCAATGGGCCAACTATTAGTGATCGGGTAGCGCCGGTCACGCCCAAAGCCGCGTCGCGTTAAACGAACGCCCGTAGGACTCTGCCGGCGTTTGTATTCATTCACGTCGACCAACCTTAGCACTCGCCTGACCAATTGCTCGTCGAAGCCTTCGGCAACAATTGCTGACGCACTAGCATCCTCTTCGATATAGAGCTCGAGTATCCTGTCGAGTATGTCATAGGGAGGCAGATTATCTTGATCCACTTGCCCAGGTGCGAGTTCAGCTGACGGCGGTCTGTCGATTACTCTCTGAGGAATTGCCTCAAACGTGCCACTTTCTCCAGCCCCTCCCAGCTCATTCCGATACTTTGATAGCTCATATACCAGAGTTTTAGACACATCCTTGAGCACATCGAAGCCGCCAGCCATGTCGCCATAGAGCGTAGAGTAGCCAACAGCAATCTCACTCTTGTTGCCTGTCGTGAGTACCAGATAGCCTTTCTTATTAGAAATGGCCATCAATAGCACTCCGCGACATCGAGCCTGAAGATTTTGCTCTGTCACGTCTTCAGCTAAGCCTTCGAATTCTGAGGCAAGCGCCCCCACAAACTGATCGTAAATCGACTTGATAGAAATCGATCGGTAGGCCACGCCGAGTGTCGCCGCCTGCTCGGCGGCAGCATCGCGACTCAGTTGAGAGGTATAATCGAACGGCATCATTACGGCGTGAACAGCATGCGCACCAAGTGCGTCGACGGCAATCGCCAAAGTTAATGCAGAATCGATTCCACCTGACAGCCCGAGCACAACGCCTTTGAATCCATTTTTTGTCACATAGTCACGCACGCCGATGGTGAGCGCCTTGTAGACCTGAGCGAGATCACTTGGTTGAGTCGCGCATGACACACGGGCTGGTTCATAGCGACCTGAACTCGATAGCTTAAAGACAGCCGGATAGAGGCCCGCTTCGAACTGCGGCGCTTGCACCACCGCGTTGCCGACGCTGTCAACTGCAAGGGAGCCTCCATCAAAAACCAACTCGTCCTGCCCGCCAACCAAATTAACGTAGGCGATTGGGGCGCCGATAGCTTGCGCCCTTCGTTTAAGTAGCTGGCGGCGCTCGCATGCTTTGCCACGATGAAAAGGCGATGCGTTGATATTCAACAACAAGTCGAGTGACTGGTGCTCAAATTGTTGAGTGGGCATCTCCTCCCAGAGATCTTCGCAAATTGTGAATCCAAGCCGAAGGCCATGTATTTCTAGAATACAGGGCTGATTTCCCGCTTGAAAATACCTCCTCTCATCGAAAACTTGATAGTTAGGCAGGCACTGCTTTCGATAAGTCGCAAGAAGTTTGCCATGATCGACAACAGCAAGAGAATTATACAATTTCCCATCAGAGCTTTCGGGGTAACCAAAAACAAGCGTTGTTGGTAGCTTTGCTGCAAGAATTCGATCCATCGCTACTTTCATCCGAGGCGCAAGACTGGGTCTTAGCAACAGATCTTCGGGTGGATAGCTTGTAAGCGTGAGTTCGGGGAAGATCACAAATTGAGCATTAAACTCGGCGATCGCTCTCCGTGCTGAATCGATCAGCAGCGTGGTGTTATCGTCTATTGCACCCACAACGAAATTAAGCTGCGCCATGACTACGGTAAAAGGACGTGTGGTCGACATAATGTTCTCTGAATCGTGGGCGTAGCTCAAATTTTAGGCCTTTTCAAACCCTAGGCCCTTTCAAATTTCAAACCCTTTAAGCAGCTCTAAAGATGGAGCGCGCCTTTAAGTTACGCAATTGTAGCGAAATCTGTCGATGAAGACAGCGCTGTCGCACTACCATTCAACATTGTGTACGCAATTCGTCTGGCCTTTAGACCTTAAAACACCAAGCCCATACACGCGCCCCCACCGCACACCGATAAAATAGTGACATTAAAAACGGAACATGCCCTCTCGAGGGGATTTTGTATTTGATGTTATGCCGCTCCAAGGTTGCCTGGCGACTATCGTTCATAGAGCGCACATTACTGTGCAAGAGAGCTGACTGGTACTGAAAACCGATCTTTCATATAGAAGCGCTCGAAAAGGAACTCGTCATGGCAAGGTCTCACTCATTTTTTAGCCCGACCGAAACAGCAAGCGGGATAACGCTCGCCGAGCTTTCGCTAGCGATGCTATTGATAAGTATTTTAGTGGGGCTTTCGTTTCCTAATATTCGGCATCTTAACGCCCTTGCTCAGTCAACACTTACTCTTCAACGACTTAGCAAGGCTGTCGAAAGCGCCAAAGTATCGGCGATTTCAAGCGGAGAAATCGTCACACTGTGCGGCTCTGAAGACAGCAGAAGTTGCCAAGGAAAATGGAGTGAGGGGGTGCTGAGCTTTATAGACAGGAATGGCAATCGCGAGCTAGACAATATCGATCAACTGCTTAACTGGCAGTCAATGAAAGATATCGAAGGAGTCATTAGCTGGAAGGCCTTCGGTAATCGACAGTATTTACTCATGGATCCACAGGGGATGATGGGCACTCAAAATGGAAGCTTCACCTATTGTACTGAAGAAGCCGATCATAGCTTCGCTGTTCAGTTGGTCATCAACCGTACTGCGAGAACGCGCATGCGGCGCGATCTCGATCCGCTCGACTATTGCCATAATTAAGCGTCAGTGAGCCCAGCATTCGTTTAGATCCGACAGGCTGCCTTTTGCGCCCCGTACTCCTCTACTATCTATACTTAACGACGTGCAGCCGTCGGCGCTTTGCGAGCCTAATGGCGTAGCGGTAGCCACGAAACAAAAATCTAGGTGCCCATCTGCGCAAGCATCAACCGAAATAGTGTAGAGGCCGCTGGTGGTGTGTTTCTCTCTGCCGGCCGAAGCCGGTGAATTTAGAGGGGACGAATCATCGATATAACGGTTAAACCTCGAAAAGTAGCGCTCTTGATCAGAGCTCACGACGAGTAACATCGATTTGGCTTCAGCGCGTCGAGAGCTTAGAACCACATCTCGATAACTCGGCCAAGTCAATACCGCGACCAGCGCCACAATGAATAGCACCACAAGCATTTCGATTAATGAGAAGCCAGTGCTAGAACGCTTAACCCTAATCAAGTAGCCTCCACGATTGTCTGCCAAATAGCGCATTGTTACGCCTAGTCGGTGTATCCCCGATCCGTGACGCCAGGTTGGCCCCCAGTGAATGTAATGCCCCCTCTCCTTTAACAGCCCCCCTTTCAACAACCCGATCCGCACTATCAACATTAACGAACTGATCATCGTCATTTAACCTATCGTAACGTCTCGCGAAAGTAGACTGCAGTCGGACCCTAGTAGTTACCCTGCGCCCTATGCCTATCGCCGTAATTCGGTGAAAAGCGAGGATAGGCTGCAGTCGACCATTAACGTCGACGGACTCCCCGTCGCTTACAAGCCTATACTGCTCGATAACATAATGCGCAGGCACAGCAAGAGAGGTCACATCTCCAACGGCAGTTCCATGGCTTTCCCACCACTGGACATCGGTGCCGGACACGTCCCACCACACCCTACTATCCGATAAATCCTGCCCCAGAACGCCCTCTCGCCAAACCCTTCCAGTCCCCTCAGACGAAGCGATAGGCAAAACCGCTTGTGACCTTAACCATGCCTCCCCTCCTTCTAGCGCGGTTTCCGCTGCGTCGAATGCGCGTGCTCTATCTTCAATGTTCGCTGCCATACGTTCGCCCAGTACAGCTGATTCCATCGTTCCAACACCGAGCAATAAAAGCGGCACTAACAGCAGCAGGCACACCACCAATGTGGTGCCTGAAGCCTTATCAGCGCGAGGAAAGTCGATTACTACTGCTAACATCACAACCCTAACCCATGGTTGCGAAGATAATAAGTTGCAGCGAAGCCATGCCGCAGCCGTCGATCCTCAGACAACCCAACTTTGCCGGTTGCCGAATAGACGACACCATTGAACTTATACTTTTGACTGGGGTCAGTTTGAGCGTAATCGATCGACCGCATCAGTAAATTCAGCCTCACCGATACTACATTTGAGAAATCACTCACTTGGTCAGCTGGCAAATAAGCATGGACGCCGCCAACAACACCATTGCCTTGAGCCACTCCATACAGCAGCTGCATACTTTCCACTCCTTCAACGAGCTCCTCTGCAGCTTCTGGCAATCCATCTGAGCCTAGACTGCGCCGAAACAAAGCTGGCGAATTTTTCGCGTCAGCACCTCGTTTACTCACATAGAAAATATTACTTTTAATACGCATTGCTTCAGCCGGATCTGCCGCAGAGGCGTGAGTCAGTAGTCGAATGTTCGCTCGATTGCCCGGCATGCAGGTGCCAGACATAACTAGTACAGCAGAGGATGGCTGGAGGGCTATCGCGCAAGTCTGAACAATGTCTGCGCTTGCGCAATCACTGACTAAAACGAAATCATTACGCGAAATATCTAGTGCGTTTATTAGCCTTATACTAGACGGTGAATGATCCACTCCAACCACCGTCGATGGTGCCCCTTCGACGCTCCATGTGCGCAGAATGTCAGAATTAGGCAGAGCGGCGAAGCGCGGCAAGACATGTCGTTGCTCTGACGTGTTCCACTCAGACGAAGTTGTTTCAACCAAACTCAGAGTAGTCGCTGAGGGAATCGCGTCCTTAAATGCAGTCCCTGTAGATTCCCAACCCTGCAAACCAAACCAAGGTTGAAAGCTAGCAGGAGCAGCATCAAGGTTATTATTGATTTGACGACCACCCAGCGCGCCAAAGCAGCCTAGGTATCCTGCCATCATGAGTTCATCGCCAAGGAATGAAATTGCGAGACGAGCACCTTCTAGCATTCGCTGTTGGGCGGCCATCTCCGCATGGGTGACACTCGCCCTAACAAAAATTTGCAAAGCGCCCGATAGTAAAATTAGACCAAGTGTCATCGAAATAAGCACTTCAACAAGTGAGTATCCGTTGGTGCGTAGATGAGTGCCCTGTAAGTTCATCACAGAAAAGCAACACCGGCAGTAACCAACGTCTCAGCTATCCCATCTCGATTATCATCCCACCAGATTTTTACTGCGACCCTTGTGCTTGATCCATCACACTCATGTTCAGCAGGCGTCCCATCACTAGGTGTATCGTCCCTGCAAATCACCAATACACCGTAAGGAAGTTCTTCTGCCGCTCTAATGGACAATTCATGCAAGTCAGTTTGGGCCAATGCCTTAGACGAACAGCCCGCTCGCTTAAAACAAGAGTCGTTCGCCTCAGATGTGGCAGAAGAGTAATCACTCGCAACGAATCCTGTTCGATTTGCGCGAATCCTTTCAACCGCATCTGTACTGATTAGCGACGCCGACGTGCGGAAGAACGCACTTCGCTCTGCTTGTAAGCCAAGCGCCTGCAAGCCAAGCAGGCCAATATTCAAAAGCAGCATTGACACCAAGATTTCGATCAAGCCAAAACCTTGATAATTTCCTGAAGACAATGAGTTTTTTGCACTCAGGGCAACTCGCATTGCTCTAATTCCCTTTCTTGATGACAAGCCATGTGCGAAAAGAGCATCCTAGTATTTTCAATTGTTAGCGCTATCTTTCGCCCTACACCTAAACTAGTTCGAAATTGATTCGAAAGCGAATCAAGCGCCACTTTTGATTGCAGCTCCCAAAACCCAGGATCGCAGTAAGCTAAGCATTTGAGTCCAGGCTGACGGCTGCGAGTCAATCATGAGTCCTAACCGTGGGCTTATCCAAAAATCAGGCTATACTTGCGCCGGCCACTCGCTGAGAGTGGCAAATATTTATACATAGCAACGCGCTTTCGCAACATTGAGAAATAGACATGGATATCAATCTAGCGAGTATTGCATTGCTCTGCCTTACGGGGTTTTTCGCAGGCGCAATTAATACAGTGGCAGGAGGCGGTTCTAATCTAACCCTTCCAGTGTTGATGATGCTTGGCTTGCCTGCGGACATCGCCAATGGCAGCAACAGAGTTGCAGTGATGCTTCAGTGCCTCGTTGGCTTGCGAGGATATGACAAGAACAACAGCCTAGACAGGCCCGCGTTAATCCCGATACTTATTCCCACAATGAGCGGAGGCTTAATCGGCGCACTAGCCGCTGCGGTTTTGCCCAACCTCTATTTGAAGCCTCTACTGCTAGGTACTATTCTCTGCATGAGCCTCATCATTCTTGTGCGCCCGAGCATGATCGCTCACTCGCCTGATACAGTGGCGCTGACACCGGATGAGAGCCGAATGGGCTGGTGGGGGCTGTTCGCGGCAGGCGTTTACGGCGGATTTGTCCAAGCTGGCGTTGGATTTATATTGATCGCTGCGCTTGCTGGCGGGCTGCGCTATGACCTATTGAGGGCAAACGCGCTTAAGACTTTATGCGCGCTCGCGTTTACGAGCATTGCGCTGCTCGTTTTCATCATTTTTGGCAAAGTGGCTTGGGCGCCGGGGCTGATCTTAGCGATAGGCTCTATGACAGGCGCACATCTCGCAGTCAAACTTGCCGTGCGCGCTTCGCCCGAAGCAATTAAATGGTTTTTGTTTCTAATGACACTGGTTGCCGTGGCGGGAGGACTCTTCCTCTAGCGCATCAGTCACCTTACAGTTCGCCTTGCAAGCCTATAGTGTGCTTCGCCCGCTCAGTCACGCACCCCGTCTATTTCAGGCTGCGGGAAGTAGAGCGAGAACCTTGCTCCACCCAAATCGCTCGTGCTTATAGACACGCTCCCTTGATAGCTCGCCATAATGTCACTCACCACGGCGAGCCCTATCCCCTGCCCTTGGGCAAGCGTGTCAGCTCGCGCACCGCGTTGGAGCACAAACTCTCTCTGATTCGGCGCGACTCCGGGCCCATCATCTTCGATGTAAAACTCTAGGGCTCCAGTGCTACCCTGCCTTGCGATTATCCGCACTTGGGAATCACCATATTTGAACGCATTGTCCAGAGTATTGCCTAGCACTTCGAGCAGATCGCGCTCGTCGCCCCTGAACTGCAGCGCTTCTTCACATCGGCTATCGACGATAAAATGACGATCTGCATACACTTTCCTAAATACGGCCAGCAATTCGGTCACTGCTGTGGACACATCGACGCGGACAGCGAGCGTCGAGTGACTTTGGGAGGTCACTGCTCGCTGGAGCTGATAGCCTACAATCTGAGCCATCCTTGCGAGCGTCTGCCTGATCACCGCCAGCTGCTCGTCCAGCTCGTCTGAGTTGTTTTCATAGCGCAACAAATTCGACATATTTTCAATCGACCCAGACGCTACACTTAGCGGTGTTTTCAGACTGTGCGCAAGGTCAGCCAGTGTCGTTCTATAGCGTTCGCGCTGGCGCCTCTCAGAGTCGATGAGTCTGTTGAGGTTTCCCGTCACTGCGCGCAGCTCATCCGGATAGCCTGCGGTCAGGCGCTCGCTGCTTCCTTGCTCGATGTTGCGGAGCTCTAGAGAAAGACGCACCAGCGGACGCAGACCCCAGCGTAGCAAGATCAACAGAACAATCAGTAGCAACGCCGCTGCGCCTCCAAGCCAGCGACCTAGGCTTCTGCGAAAATCACGAATTTCGGAAAAATACGGCGCGGCCACTTCGACCACACTCACACTAAATGGACTCTCAATACCTTCCCATAAAATCCCGTAGCTGAAGCGAAACAGCTGCTCGCCTGTAGCGTCTATTACAGTTTCGAACACCGATTCACCAACGCCCGGCATGGGCTGTGCTTGTTGTCCACGCGAAGCAAAGGAGAGGGTTAACGCGGAATCACTCCGCCACATTTCGACAAATGCCGCATCGTAAACGAAGCCGTAAAGACCGGAGTTGATCGACGCGTAGCGTGGATCTTGAATGTCTTCGATAACAAAGAACTCACCGGCCTCTTGCTCTAGCGCGGCGAGAAGGAGATAGACTTGCACCTGCAGCCTCTCGGCGGCACCCGCCTCGACACTGTTCCGGTAAGCCCGATCTAAGGCCACTCCAGTAAAACCGAGGAATAACAGTAAGACTGCGCTAAGGACAAATAGCATGCGAGCACGAAGAGAATAGCGAGTGCCTCGAGAAGCCTGAACGCCGCTAGATCTCTGCACGACTGCTTTCAGAGGCCAGCTCGAGGTCAAAGCGATAGCCTTGGCCCCGAACAGTTTCGATCGGATTGAGGGATTGAACTGGATCCAATTTCTGCCTTAGTCGCCGCACAAACACCTCGAGCACATTACTGTCTCGATCGTGGTCCTGAGCGTAGAGATGCTCGGTTAGCTGCGCTTTCGAAATCACTTTCCCTGCATTTAACATCAGGTATTCCAGCAATTTGTATTCATAGGCGGTTAGGTCAACAGACTCATTGTTCAGCAGTACACGCTTTGCGCTGAGATCAATATGTATCGGGCCGAATTCAAGAGAAGAGTGAGCAAATCCCGCAGCACGCCGCAGAAGCGCATTGACGCGAGCGACAATTTCTTCCAAATGATACGGCTTTACGACATAGTCATCTGCGCCCGCGTTGAGACCCTTCACTTTCTCATGCCAATCGCCGCGTGCGGTCAAGATCAATACTGGAAAAGTTCGCCCTGCCCGACGAAGCTCTTCGATCAAGGTGATTCCGTCGATTTCTGGCAACCCCAAATCAATGATCGCCGCATCGTAGTCATATTCTGTTCCGTAGTAGAGCCCATTGCGGCCATCCGCCGCGGCATCCACAATAAATCCGTGCTGAACTAACCCCGTTTCGAGCTGTTGCCTGAGCAGCTCTTCGTCCTCTACTATAAGAAGTCGCATTGAATACTCCGAAATATCGTCGCATTACCGACCACCACGCCGCGGATCCTTGTCTCGTTATCCACCTCGAGTGATTTTTCCTGTGCGCGCGTGAACGAACAGCGTAAAGACCTTTCCTTCCTTCTCCATCCTTATCTGATAGCGCCTATTAGCTCCATTGCCCACGAGACTAATGCGCAGCACATTGCCCGAATATTCCGAACGTGCACGAGCAACGGCTTGCCGCTCCGTTAATTCAAGTTTTGAAGCATTGGGGGCTGGAGGCACCGAGGCGCCGCGGCGTGAAGGCTCCAGTTGAGTCTGGATATCCTGTGCAGATTGGCCCGAAACCTCGATCATCGGGACAAGAGCGAGCGCGAAGAACACTACCTTCATCTGCACTTTTATCAATCCTACTTTACTCACACCCGTTCTCCCGGCGCTAGCCTTGGATATTTCTCACTGTAACAATCGCCTAGAAAACAGGCTGTACCTCTACACGCACTTTCATCTGTGACCCTGGGTCTTGCTCTGTTCGAACACTATACTGCTGACCATTGAATTCATAGATCACATCGTAGCCAAGAAGTCGCTCCTCTTCATGGCTAACAAAAACTGTCTCACACCGCTCGACAGTCTGGTATTCCCTAGTATCGGAGCTTTGACTCTGGCGCGCAATGTCGCGCCCAACGGAGTTACCCAACACCGCGCCCAACACCGCGCCAACCCTTCTGCTGCTTTTATTATTGCCTACTGCGTTGCCTAGCGCCCCTCCGATTATCGTACTCACAATAATCGGTGTACCGGAAGCCTGCTGATTTCTTCTCTCAATCACCACGCGTTCTTCGACACAGCGTTCCTGTGGAGTCTCGATTCGAGTAGGTTGATAGACTGGCTGCGCAGAGATAACCGCGACCGACTCATAGCTCGATTGTGCCAAGGCGGTTCCTGAGACTACAAGAAGACACAGGCCGAGTATGCTGCCTTTTATCACGCTTTTTTGGCGCCCAAATACCCCTATGTCATTTATGCCGCACTGTTTTCTAGTGGAGTTCGTCATGCCAGTTCTCCTCACTGCCGTCGCTACGCAAACGCGAAATGCGTCTGATTGAATGTGACCTTACAGCGAAGCAGCTGAATACTAGCTTAAGCGATACTTAGCAGCGTTTGCTCCACACCACTAGCGCTCCTTGTCTGCATGCTTTAAACTATTTAATTAAGCTGTTGTTAAAACTAGAAAATAGTAGATCAAAGTTAATCACCATGCGGCTTTCTAATCATGGCTAAGAATGGCTAATCATGCCTAATCACAACTAGTCACGACGCCGCAGCGAAGGCGGCCACTAAAAATCAATAATAAATCGGCAGGGACACCACGTAGCATGCAAAAGAATCCTTATCTCATCGCTCTCCTATTCACACTTCTCTTAGCCTATCCAGTTCACGCGCTTACCAACGCCAATTACACGTTAACCGCTACCGACTTTTTTGCCGGCATGCTTTTAATCGCAACCCTCTCACTTGTGTCAGCAATACTCGCGCGACCGCGTAACGCGATAAAAAATAATCGCGGTAATCGACATTCACGCAGCCGCAGCAAAGCGCCGAGCAAACAGACGGCGGTAAAGGGTAACAGAGAACAGGGAGAGGTGAAGTGGTTCAATTCAACCAAAGGATTCGGCTTCATCACGAGAGATAGCGGTGAGGATATTTTTGTCCATTTCCGCTCGATCCGGGGCGAAGGACATCGGACATTAAAAGATGGAGAGCGAGTTGATTTTGTCGTCACCGATGGAGATAAGGGATTACAAGCAGACGACGTTATCGCCCTCTAAATCGCGCTCAGGAAATAGAACTCAGGAGATAACGTTCACTCGGCAGCATTTAGCCGGAGACTGCCTTGGCTTTGCCGCTCAATAATGCGGTGGCCTCTCGTCGACGGTGCCTCCTTCGATGGAGGCGTCGCGTTCACGCAGCCCCTCTAATTGCTCTTTGCAGTTTTTAAGCTGCACCGCCAACTCCATAATCTGCAGCCCCTGTTTCGCGACAACGTCGTTGAGTTGCTGAAGCGTGTCTTCCTGAAAACTAAACTTTTCTTCTAGCCCGGTTACCCGAGCATCGATTTTTACTTCACCGTCACATGCCATCGTTTTATTCCTATCACTTGAGCTGAACCAAGCGTGTTGCCGCTGCGTTGGAGGCTGCACCTAGCCATCAAAGAAAACACCATTAAGCGGCACAATAACCCGGCAGAACACAGCGAGTCACTCTAGGCCTTTCCCTTGCGAACGACGTCTCAATTGAAACATCGTAACACTGATGCGCCATTTCTATTCATGATACAGTTAATGGGATTGTATCAACGCTCTCAGGAAAATTTCATGCATTCTACCGATCAAACACCCCAGACGACTGACCAGGCGCCAATCAACTGGACGAACATGATCCTGTTTACTGTAACGCCTGCTCTCGCGGTGACCCTCGTCCCTGCGTATGGTTGGATCTACGGCTTCGACGCATTCGAATGGGCTATGTTCGCCGTCATGATGGTTTTTTGCGGCATGTCGATTACAGCAGGCTATCACCGCCTCTGGTCACATAAGACCTACGAGGCACATGCATCCGTTCGCTTCTTGTTCGCTCTGGGCGGTGCCTTCGCGTTACAAAATGATGTGCTTAATTGGGCGTCCGACCATCGCCGTCATCATCAGCATGTAGACAATAATGACAATGATCCCTACTCCGCCGGTCGCGGCTTCTGGTTCTCGCATATTGGTTGGATCCTGCGCCACTACGACAGCGCGAAAAATGACTTTTCTAATGTCAAAGACCTTCAGCGCGACCCTATTGTTATGTGGCAGCACAAGAACTATCTCGCACTCGTACTCATTATGAATATCGGCCTGCCAGCCTTCATTGGCTTTCTCCACGGTGACATCATCGCCGGATTACTTTTAGGCGGCCTGCTCCGCTTGGTCTTAAGCCAGCATGCCACTTACTTTATTAACTCGCTTGCTCACATGTGGGGAACCCGCCCCTATAGCGACAATAGCTCTGCACGCGACAATACGCTTCTTGCTCTGATCACCTACGGTGAGGGCTACCATAATTACCACCACACTTTTCAGTGGGATTACCGCAATGGTATTCACTGGTGGCATTTTGATCCGACAAAATGGTTGATCCGTTCGCTCGAACGCGCGGGCCTCGCCAGCGGCTTAAAACGCTGCGCGCCCGACAAAATCGAGCGGGCGAAACTCGAAAGGCAGTTTCAACTCGCTACAGAGAAATGCGAACGCTTGGCAGTCGAAGGCGATTGGCAGTCGCGGCTAGAAACTGAATACGAAGCGCTGCTTCACACTGTGCAGCAATGGGCAGAGCATAGGCAGGCTTGGTACGAGGCGAAGGGTAAAGAATTACAGGAGCATCTCTCTCATCTTGAGAAGCAGCAGTTAAAAGCGCATTACCTCGAGTTTAAGTACAAATTAAAACTGCAAAAACAACGTTGGCAAATTGTTATACGAACACTCGCAAGCCCAGAACCTGGCGTCGCCTAACGCACAGTGACCAAGCAACTCTGCGGCTTACCCGAGCAGCAACGATTCACGATGAAGAAAGAATGGAGCAATAAAAATGACCAGTCAGATTAGCGGTGCACGACCTTTGACGCCCTCGCAGAAGCGCCTAAGCGGCAGGCAAAAAACAATCACCACACGTCTCGCGATCACCTGCGCGCTCGCGTTTGCTTCTGTCTTCGCGAATGCTGTTGAGGAAGGCGATTTGGCGCCCAACTTCACGCTCCCTTCGATCTATGACGGTAAGCCGACTATCGACTTAGCGTCTCTCAGGGGAAAAACAGTGTATGTCGATTTTTGGGCCTCTTGGTGTGCACCCTGTCTGCGTTCGATGCCCGCTTACAATGAGCTTTACAATCGCTACCATGATCAAGGGTTGGAATTCGTCGCTATCAATGTAGACAATCCAATCGAAGACGGTCTCGACTTCCTCCTCGACACGCCTTTAGATTTCCTAATCCCTTCAGACCCCGACGGCGAGGTTACCGAGCGCTTCGGCGTTGTTGGCATGCCGACCTCTTACTTGATAGATCCAACCGGCAAAGTACGACTGGTCCACATGGGATTCCGCGATGGTGATATGGAGGAGATAGAAGCAGCTATTCAAGCGGTTATGGCGGAGTAAAGTAGGCGTCACATAAGCCTGAGCGTAGGCTCGTCCAATACGGCGAGCTGCTCTCGCAATTCCAAAATATGCTCTGCCCAATAGCGCTGAGTATTAAACCAAGGAAAGCTGAGAGGGAACGCCGGGTCACTCCAACGACGAGCCAGCCACGCACTGTAGTGCATGAGTCGCAGCGCACGCAGACTTTCAATAAGGCTTAGCTCGGACGGCACAAAGTCGAAAAATTCATTATATCCCTCAACAAGTTCGATTAGCTGCCCCTGCTGCTGATCTCTGTCCCCCGAAAGCATCATCCATAGGTCCTGCATCGCAGGGCCCATCATTGTGTCATCGAAGTCGACGAAATGCGGCGTATCATCGCGCCACAGCACGTTGCCCATATGGCAGTCGCCATGCAGCCTGAGCTGACGGATCGGGCCATGGGCATCGAATCTCGCCTCAACCTCTTTCAGCAAATCAGCGCTGAGTGTCTCGTAGGCCCGCTGCAAATCGCCGTCAAGGAAGCCGCTTTCAAGCAGAAACTGGCGACTTTCGCAGCCTAGCCGCTCTACACTTAACTCATAACGATGCTCGAATCGAGCGCGTTCGCCAACCGCGTGAATTCGCGCGACGAATCGCCCCATGGACAATAAATCGTCGGGATTTTCGAGATTGACTGCCCGACCGGCCAGACGTTCGAAAATAGAAAATCGAAACCCCTCGTAAACGAAGATCGTCTCTGCGTCGCGCACTATGGGCGCACCAACAGGAATCTCGAGATCACGCAATTCGGCCATAAAGGCGTGCTCTTCTCGAATTTGAGCATCGCTCCAGCGGGCGGGCCGATAAAACTTCACGATCAAGCTGCTTCCGTCTTCGAGGCCGACTTGATAAACCCTGTTCTCGTAGCTATTGAGCGCAAAGACACGCGCATCTGCACGGTAGCCGAGTGATTCGACGGCAGTCAGCACGAGATCTGGACTCAGGGAGGCATAAGGGTGAGGCTGCGAACTTTCGGGGGGAGAGGAAACGCGAACTGCGGCGACATTGCCGTTAACCACAGTTGCACCGCTTTCGCGCTCACCTCCGTGGGACTCGGAATTAGAGATGTTACGAATCCTTGGATTTTGGCTTAACGCCTACGAGTGACATGGGAAATGGTGAAACGTTATCGCCATTGCTGATTTTACTCACGCCGGATTTTTCGACCTCGTCGATCCGAATGACCGCCTGCATGGGAATGAAGCTGCGGCGTACACCGGTAAATTCCGTCTTGAGCCTTTCTTCCGAGGGGTCGACCAAGACCTGGCTGCGTTCGTTGAACACATAGTCTTCTATCTCGATAAAACCATAGAGGTCGCTCTGATAGACCTGCTTCACGAAGACCTCATAGACCTTGCCCTGATTCAGGAAGGTGACTTTGTATATCTCTGAGGTATTATCCATCTAAATCATACTCTTAAAAATGCACTCTCGTGCGTAGACTACTGTGGCGCGCGGGCTCTCGGAGCTGGTTTCGCGCCAAACTGAGGATTGCTTTTATCTCATTTGGCTAAATCACTAGTTTCTAACGTATTATGCGTGAATTCCTAGTTAAGTACCGCAACTATTTACTGCTATAATCGCGTCTCCGTTGGACTGCAGCCCATTGCGGGTCGACTATTTTTTAAAGACACCCCTCTTTTTAGAAACTGAGGCCAAGTTCTCACTTTTCGACAGCGCTGCCGCATCGCCAACGCAGAGTTTCCACCGTCAGCAGGAGTTACCATGAGCGTTCAGACCCAAGACCCACAGCCGGCCTTGCCCATTGCCACCGACAAGCCCGCTGACGCAGGTCAAAATAAAGGCCGCCGCGTCTACATTAAGACCCATGGTTGTCAGATGAACGAATACGATTCTTCGCGCATGCTCGATCTGTTAAAAGACAGTGAAGGTGCGGTGCTGGTCGATGAGCCCGAGCAAGCCGACGTGCTCTTGCTTAACACCTGTTCGATCCGGGAAAAGGCACAAGAGAAAGTCTTCCATCAATTGGGGCGCTGGCGGCTGCTAAAAGAAAAGAATCCTGCGCTCAAAATCGCCGTCGGCGGCTGCGTCGCAAGTCAAGAAGGCGCCGCAATTGGCAAGCGCGCGCCCTATGTGGATGTTGTGTTTGGCCCACAAACCTTGCACAAATTACCCGACATGCTGAGTCGCTCGATACCCGGCGCGCCGCTTGTCGACATTAGCTTCCCCGAGATCGAAAAATTCGACCATCTGCCGCAGCCAGAAGCAACCTCATGCCAAGCGTTCTTATCGGTAATGGAAGGCTGCAGCAAATATTGCAGCTTCTGCGTTGTGCCCTATACCCGTGGCGAAGAGGTTAGCCGTCCACTCGATGACGTCTTGGCAGAGGCATTTCACCTCGCGGAGCAAGGCGTTCGGGAAATCAATCTTTTAGGACAAAACGTCAACGCGTATCGCGGTTTAAACGACGGCGGAGAAATCGCCGACCTCGGACTGCTCATCAAATACATGGCTAGCATCGACGGCATCGACCGCTTGCGGTTCACGACCTCGCACCCTATCGAATTCAGTGAGAGCCTCATCCAGACTTACGCGCAGGTGCCTGAGTTGGTCGACCATCTTCACCTGCCGGTGCAAAGCGGTTCAGATCGCATACTCGCAGCGATGAAGCGCGGCCACACCGCTCTCGAATACAAATCGATCATTCGTAAAATTCGCGCAATTCGTCCCAATATCAGTCTTTCTTCAGACTTCATTGTCGGCTTTCCAGGCGAGACCAACCGCGACTTCGAAGACACCATGAAACTCATTATCGAGATCGGCTTCGACACGTCGTTTAGCTTCATCTACAGCGCACGTCCCGGCACACCGGCGGCCGAGCTTCCTGACGAAACGCCAGAGCAGGAGAAGAAACATCGCTTGGCCACGCTCCAGTCGCAGATTTTGATGCAAGCCAATGCGATCAGCGCAGGCATGGTCGGCAGCGAACAGCGTATTCTCGTCACTGGCGTGTCCAAAAAGGATCCTGGCGATCTCCAAGGCCGCACCGAGAACAACCGCGTAGTTAATTTCCGCTGCGATGACGCATCGCTTATCGGAGGCTTCGCAACAGCTAAAATTACCGACGCTCTACCCAACTCCCTCTTGGGAACACTCGTTTAATTCTGGTAGATCCACTCAGCCATAGAACTTTCGAATTAGGACCGCATGACAGCAGATACTTCGATTAGCAACCACATCGCACTCGAGCCCGATAGCGCCGCTCGCCTCGCCAATCTCTGCGGACGTCTCGACGAACACCTGCGACAGATAGAGAATCATCTCGGGGTTAAGATTACGCACCGCGGCAACAGCTTCAAAATCACCGGCGACGAAGCTGCTGTTAATGCCGCCTCTTCGACACTCGAGCATCTCTATAAGGAAACCGCGACGGGCGAAACACTCAACCCCAATGCAATACATTTGGCGTTGGGCGAGACCGCACAAGCGCTCGATGAGAACGCAGAGGGCACAGACACGGCCAGCAGCCTTTTTATTCGCACGCCAAAGTCCTCGGTCAAACCGCGCAGTTCGCATCAGCGAGACTATGTGGAGAGCATACGCCGCCATGACATTAATTTTGGTATCGGCCCCGCAGGCACTGGCAAAACCTATCTTGCCGTTGCCTGCGCTGTCGAAGCGCTTGTCAGTGAGCGCGTGAATAGGCTGTTACTTGTGCGACCTGCGGTTGAAGCTGGAGAAAAACTTGGTTTCTTACCCGGCGATCTAGCGCAAAAGATTGACCCTTATCTACGCCCGCTCTATGACGCACTCTATGAAATGCTGGGTTTCGAGCGTGTTGGCCGGCTAATTGAGAAAAGCGTCATCGAGGTGGCTCCGCTCGCTTACATGCGCGGTCGCACGCTAAACAACTCGTTTATTATTCTCGACGAAAGCCAGAACACCACGACCGCACAGATGAAGATGTTCCTCACGCGCATTGGCTTCGGTTCAACCGCCGTCATCACAGGAGACGCGACTCAGATCGACCTCCCTAAAGGGGAGCGATCGGGACTTATTCAGGCCGCTCAGATTCTCGAAGGCATCGAAGGTATTAGCTTCAGCCATTTCAACTCGAAAGATGTCGTGAGGCACAGGCTTGTTCAAAAAATTGTCGAAGCCTACGATGAACACGACCGCAAGAACGTCACCTCGCTCACTCATCAAGATTCACGCGGCGAATCGAAGCGCACAAGTGAGAAAGATGAAGCCAGGCATGACTGAAATAACGAGTGAGTCAGCGACGCCGCTGATATCGGTTGCTATCAGTTCTGCGTGGGATCCTGATGACGAGGCCGCAGCATCCGCCATTCCGCCAAACTGGTTACCCAACATGACGTTTTGCGAAAAGTGCCTCAGCGCCGGCATTGCGCTGCTGCGGTCGAGCTCGCAGCAAGCGGATGCTGTCCGATCAGGCGAAGCAGAGCACCAGCCCTGCTCGACAGATGACTACGCTATCAGCATCCGCTTTGCAGATACCGCCGAGTCGCAGCAGCTGAATACAACCTATCGTGGTCGCGCCAAACCTACCAATGTGCTTTCTTTCCCCGTCGTCGATGAAGCCGAGCAGTGGCTACCTGCCGTCGCAAGCACTGAATCTCTAGGTGACGAGAATGCGCTTGGCTTAGGTAGGTTAATGCTTCTAGGCGATCTAGTCTTATGCCCTAGCATTATTGAAAACGAAGCATCGGAACAAAAAAAATCGCTTGAAGATCATTGGGCACATCTTTTAATCCACGGATTACTCCATCTGCTCGGCTTTGATCATATCGATGAAGGCGACGCAGAAGAGATGGAATCGCTAGAAATAGAGGCCTTAAGAAGCCTTGGAATCCCCAACCCGTATTTGTTAGATTAATCGTTCTCAACCGGCAGCAAGACAGGCCATAACGAGATCACAGGAGCAGCAGAGAGAAATGTCAGACGACCAATCACCCCTCGATCCGAGACCTAAGTCTTGGATCGATAAAATTGCACATTACTTCTCAGACGAGCCAACGGACACCAAAAGTCTACTGGAACTTATTCGCAATGCAGAGCAAGACAAAGTGCTCGACGCCGATGCACTCAGCATCATCGAAGGCGCTCTGCAGGTATCAAGCATGCAAGTGCGAGATATCATGATTCCCCGCACACAAGTCATTACCGTGCCCTCAGATTTAGGGCTTAACGAAATCATCGAATTGATTACTAAAGCGTCACACTCTCGATTCCCCGTTATCGGCGAAACTATCGACAATGTGGTCGGCATACTCCTCGCCAAAGACTTACTCCCGGCGATGCTGAACGCGGGTAACTCACGCTTCGATATCAAAGACGTTGTGCGACCTGCAACCTTTGTTCCCGAAAGCAAAAGGCTTAACGTACTGCTTAAGGAGTTTCGCGAGACACGGCAGCATATGGCGATAGTCATCGACGAATACGGCAACGTTGGCGGCGTTGTGACTATCGAAGATGTTCTTGAGCAAATAGTCGGTGAAATCGAAGATGAGCACGACGTGGATGACGACAGCTTTATTAAGAAATTCGACGACCAAAATCACATCGTTAAAGCGCTCACACCAATTGATGAATTCAATGAGTATTTTTCCACTGACTTCAGCGAGCAGGAGTCAGCCACTATCGGCGGCCTCGTTCTTCAGCGCTTCGGGCACATACCCGAGCGCGACGAGACGACTCGCATTGGCGCGTTTACGGTTACTGTCCTGAATGCCGACAGCAGACAAATCAAACTGCTTAAAGTGACTACCGAGGTGGAATAAACAAGACTCGGCTGCGCGGACTCCCTGTTTACCTCGGGCGAGCTAAGGTATCCTTAGCGTCAATCGCGGAGGCCATTCCCTCACCTACCCTAATTTAAGTGTCCGCTGAACAATCAGCTAACGCGTAAAGACTATAGAGATAGCATGAAGACCATTGACGAGAATTACCCAGCACAAGACGTAGAAGTTGCCGCACAGGCGTATTGGGATGATCACGACTGTTTTAAGGTGACTGAAGACCCGAACAAAGAAAAATTCTACTGTCTATCGATGTTTCCGTACCCGAGCGGTCACCTCCATATGGGTCATGTGCGTAATTACACGATCGGCGATGTCATCTCGCGCTTCCAGCGCATGCTCGGCAAGAATGTGCTGCAGCCTATGGGCTGGGACGCCTTCGGTCTCCCCGCAGAAAATGCCGCAATGAAAAACAACGCCGCGCCTGCTGAATGGACCTACGGCAATATCGACTATATGCGCGAGCAATTGCAGCGCCTCGGCTATGCGTACGACTGGAGCCGCGAAGTGGCGACATGCCACCCTGACTATTATCGGTGGGAGCAGTGGTTTTTCACCCGACTCTTCGAACAGGGCCTCGTGTACAAGAAAGAAGCCGAGGTTAACTGGGACCCCGTCGACCAAACCGTGCTCGCCAATGAGCAGGTTGTCGATGGCCGTGGCTGGCGCTCTGGCGCACTCGTCGAACGCCGAAAAATCCCTCAATGGTTTATCAAGATTACCGATTTCGGTGACGAGCTGCTCGAAGACCTCAACAAGCTCGATGGCTGGCCCGATAAAGTGAAGACTATGCAGGCAAACTGGATCGGTCGCTCTGAGGGCATCGAACTCGACTTCACCGTGCAGGATGAAGCGGATGCAGAGCTGAGCACGCTGTCGGTTTACACGACGCGGCCAGATACGCTTATGGGTGTGAGCTACGTAGCTGTGGCAGCACAGCACCCGCTTGCATTGAAGGCCGCCGAAGGTAATCCGGCGCTGCAGAAGTTCATCGCCGAGCAAAGCAACGTCAAAGTTGCCGAAGCTGATATGGCAACGATGGAAAAGCTCGGCATGGACACCGGGCGCCTCGCGATTCATCCCCTTACTAACGACAATGTGCCCATTTTCGTCGCCAATTTTGTCCTGATGAATTACGGATCGGGCGCTGTAATGGCCGTGCCCGGCCACGATCAACGCGACTGGGAATTCGCGCAAAAGTATTCGCTTCCAATACATCAGGTCATCGCGCCAGCGGCTGGCGAGGAATGCGATTTAAGCGCAGCGGCCTACACCGAGAAAGGCACTCTCATCAATTCGGCCGAATTCGATGGGCTCGATTTCGAGCAGGCTTTCGCTGCTATCGAAGCGAAGCTGTCGGGAATGGGTAGAGGCAAAAAAACTGTTAACTTCAGGCTTCGTGACTGGGGCGTTTCGCGCCAGCGCTACTGGGGTGCGCCGATTCCTATTATTCACTGCGACACCTGCGGCGCCGTTCCCGTACCAGATGACCAGCTGCCGGTACGCTTACCCGAAGACATCAAAATAGACGACGGCGGCTCGCCCCTCGGCAAGCTTGCCGAATTCGTCGACACCGAGTGTCCTCGCTGTAAGTCGCCGGCGAAACGCGAAACCGATACATTCGACACCTTTATGGAATCGTCGTGGTATTACGCGCGGTATGCCTGTCGCGACCAAGACAGCGCGATGCTCGACGAGCGGGCTGACTACTGGCTTCCCGTCGATCAATACATCGGAGGCATCGAACACGCAATCTTGCACCTGCTCTACGCTCGTTTCTTTCATAAACTCATGCGTAATGCAGGCCTCGTCACAACCGACGAACCCTTTGCTCAGCTGCTTACCCAAGGGATGGTGCTAAAAGACGGCACCAAAATGTCTAAGTCAAAGGGCAATACCGTCGACCCTCTGCCACTCATCGAACGCTATGGCGCCGACACAGTACGCATGTTTACTATGTTCGCCGCACCGCCCGAGCAATCACTCGAATGGTCAGACAGCGGTGTCGAGGGCAGTCACCGCTTCCTTAAACGCCTTTGGCGCATTGTTGCCAATCATACGCCGGTCGGTCGCACCGACTTTACTCAGGAATCGTTGAGCCCCGACCAGCAGGCACTGCGCTTCAAAACACATCAGACGCTTGAAAAAGTGACAGACGACTTCGGCCGTAGGCATACCTTCAATACTGCCATCGCCGCGACTATGGAGCTGTTAAACGCCGTTTCGAAATACGGCGAGACAAATAAGACCCCCTTGGATAAGGCGGTGATGCAAGAGGCTCTCGAGATATCGATCGCCATGCTCGCCCCTGTAGTCCCCCATTTTTGCCATGTCCTATGGGACTATTTGGGTGGCGAAGATGCAGCAATAGATGCGGCATGGCCTAAAGTTGATAAAAGCGCCTTGGTGCAAGACAACATGACGATGGTCATTCAGGTCAACGGTAAGCTACGCAGCAAGCTCGAGGTTGCTAAAGACACCGCCAAGGAGCAACTTGAAGCACTCGCACTTGCAGACGAGACGGTGCAGAAATTTACCGCCGAGCTAACCGTTCGCAAAGTCATCGTTGTGCCAGGCAAATTGATTAATATCGTTGCGGCTTAGCTCGGCACAGCGCTGCACAGAACAGAAAAACAGAGAGTACGGAGGCACTGCATGCACTCGTTTAACTACTTAGCCAACTGGTTGTCTAAGTGCTGCGTCGCCTTTGTGTTTGCACTTGCTCTAACGGCCTGCGGATACAGCTTGCGCGGCAGCGAGCAGGCGACTACGACGTTTTCGCAAATCATCTTAACTGCCTCAAACCCAAACGACCCACTTGTAGCGGAACTCATCGGCGCGCTGGATGCCCTCTCCGTCGACGTCGTAATCAATAGCGATGTGCCGCGAGACGGCGCTTCAATAACGCTTCGTCTTGGCGATGAGCGGTTGGACCGACGCGCAGTATCGGTCAACTCGCGCGCACGAGCAGCGCAGTATGAATTGTCACTTCATAGCCAACTCACGCTCACAGTTGGGTCAGCTGTCATCCTCGACGCTGTAGAGGTGAGCGTGCAAAGTGAGTACTTTGAAGAAATCGAAAACCTCGCAGGCACTCAGGATGAAATTGCACTGCTCACGCAAGAGATGCGTCGCAGCCTCGTCCTACAAATAATTCGACGCGCCAGCGCAGCGATTCAATGAGGGGCTAGGTGTGGAAATATCCTCGGGACAACTCAACGCTCAGTTAAGGCCGCCCAATCGAGCGCTTTACTGGGTTTCCGGCGACGACCCACTCCTTATGCTCGAGGCAGGCGACGCGATTCGCACCTTTCTTCGAAAGCAGGGTTTCGATCAGCGCGACTTGTTTCACGTCGATAAAAATTTCGATTGGGATAATTTCCTACAGCTTGCTAACAGCCTTTCTTTGTTCGCTGACAAACGAATTATTGAACTGCGATTTTCCTCGGCGAAACCCGACGACGAAGGAAAGAAGGCGCTGCAACAGTTTGTAGACAATCCGAATGATGATATCGCCGTCATGATCCTTGGGCCGAAACTCGACAAAGCGGCCACCTCAACCAAATGGTTTAGCAAGCTTACTGCAAATGCGCTGCTGGTTAAGGTTTGGCCTCTTAAACGCGAAGAGCTTCCGGCCTGGCTGAGCGCACGGCTCAAAATTGCCGGCATCAGTACAAGCCGAGAAGCAGTCGCAATGCTTGCCGATCGGGTTGAAGGCAATCTGCTCGCCGCAGTCCAAGACATCGAGCGCATAAAATTGGCGTTCGCGGGTACTGGCCAGCCAACCAAACCGTTAGAAGCGAGTGAACTCGTCGACTTTGTGAGCGACAACTCGCGGCTCACAACTTACGATTTGCTCGACGCGACCCTGCTCGGAGAGACTAGCCGAGCCCAAAAAATTCTTGCAGGGTTAAAAGCTGAAGGGGTTCATCCGTCGCCAATACTCGCAACGTTTACGCGCGAACTCGATAGCCTGCTTCCCATGCTAGCTCTAAAGGAGAAGGGGCAAAATAGCGAAATGATCATGAAAAACGCGCGCGTGTGGGCTAATCGCAAAGCTGCAGTTAAAAGCGTGTTGTCGAGGCTGAGCAAGCCTCAGGCATGGCAATTGCTGCATCAGGCACGCCATATCGATGGGGCTATAAAAGGCATGAATCTGGCAAACCCTTGGGATGAGCTTAGCCTTCTCTCTCTTAAATTAAGCGGCGCTTCGCTTGCATCGAAACGCCGCTAAGAGAATCGGCCCTGCCGCCTACTACGTTACTGGAGTCCGCGTCTAAGAAGCAGTGGCTCTATAGACGCCTCACGACCCCTGAAGTCCTGAAACAAACTCATCGCCTCGCGGGTGCCACCCTTCGAAAGTAGCGTGTTTCTAAAATGATCCCCGTTTGCTCTTACCAAGCCGCCGTTCTCTTTAAACCACTCGACACTGTCAGCATCGAGCACTTCGCTCCAAATGTAAGAGTAGTAGCCTGCCGAGTAGCCTCCCATGATGTGAGAGAAATACGCGCTTTTATAGCGAGGCGGAACTTGTCTAATATCTAATCCCGCTTTGGCGAGCGCGTCCGCTTCGAATTGAGGGATTTGTTCGGCAGTTGGCACCTCATTGGGCGCGAGTTGATGCAACGCCTGATCTAAAACCGAAGCAGCCAGATACTCCGAGGTAGAAAAGCCTTGATTGAATTTCTGCGCGGCAAGCACTTTATCGAGAAGCGCCTGAGGCATCGGAGCGCCTGTTTCGAAATGCACAGCATAATTGGCCAACACTTCAGGCCACGTTGCCCACATCTCATTGACCTGCGACGGGTACTCGACAAAGTCGCGCGGTACGCTCGTACCCGAAAAATAGGGATATTCGACATCGGAGAACAACCCATGAAGCGCATGGCCGAACTCATGGAACAGTGTCGTCACTTCATCAAATGTCAGCAGTGTCTCAACACCTTCTGCCGGTTTAGTGATGTTTAGATGGTTCGCAACGACTGGGCTCGTTCCCATCAGGCCATTTTGCGGCACGTAAGCATTCATCCAAGCGCCGCCTCGCTTTGAGGGGCGAGCATAGAAGTCCCCGATAAAAATACCCAATTTAGTTCCGGCCACATCGAAGACATCAAACACTCTCACGTCTTCTTGATATACCGGCAGGTCGAAACGCTCAGCGAAGGTTAGCCCGTACAGTTTTTCAGCCGCAAAAAATACCCCGCGCTTAAGGACATTATCTAATTCGAAATAAGGCCGTAGCTGCGACTCGTCAAATGCGTAGCGCTGTTGGCGTAATTGCTCACTGTAGAACTGCCAATCCCAAGCCTCTAGCTCGAAGTCATCGCCAGTGGCATCAACAATTTCCTGCAGGTCTTCGGCTTCGCGCCTCGCATTCGCTGCCGCAGCAGGGGCGAGCGACGCTAAGCGGGCATTTACCGCCTCGACAGTGAGCGCGGTAGCATCTTCGAGAACATAGTCGGCATGGGTAGGATAACCAAGCAAGTTTGCTCGCTCTGCTCGCAGCTTCAGAACGCTTGAAAGAATTTTTCTGTTATCAAATTCGCCGCCACGAACACCTCTTGCGACCGACGCTCGATGAATAGCTTCCCTAACGTCTCGATTCTGAACACTACTTAGCGCAGGTTGGCCGCTCGTATTGAGAAGAGGCAAGACATATTTGCCGTCGTAACCCCTGCGACTCGCCTCTTTACCTGCAGCAACGATTAGGGCCTCATCGAGCCCTGTCAGCTCCTCGCGTGTATCGACAACGACCGCCATAGCGTTCACTTCATTGAGCACATTCTGACTAAACTGTGTCTGTAACAACGCAGCCTCTGCATTTATCTCTTTCAAGCGGGCCTGTTCGGCACTACCTAATGCCGCACCTGCGCGGACGAAATCGGTGTAATACTGCTCGATCAGACGCACAGCCTCCGCGCTCAATCCGAGGTCTGCTCTGCGTGTATAGACACTCTCGATGCGGGCGAAAAGTGGTCCATTCAGGACGATGGCATCATCGTGTGCGGCTAGCTCAGGGGCAATTTCCTGCTGGATTTTTTGCAGTGCGTCATTGGTGTGTGCGCCCGCGAGCGCAAAGAAAACTCGGCTCACCCGATTGAGTAACTGCCCCGATACTTCGAGTGCAAGAATAGTGTTTTCGAAGCTCGACACGGCCCCCTGATCCGCTATCGCCTGCGCCTCAGCTTTCTGCTGCGCCATCCCAGCTCTGAAAGCAGGCAGATAATGTTCGCTCTCTATGCGGTCGAAGGGAGGATAGTCGAAATCAAGGTCGCTTACTCTAGCAAAAGGGTTGTCTTCACGCATGCTCACGCCCGCCTCCTGCCCGACGGCGGACGCGTTCATTAAACCTAGCGCTATCGCAATGACTATTAACTTTGCTTTCATTGTGAACCTCTCTATTGATTCAATTTCTAAAGTCTTCGACTGTCGATGTTTTTCGTAACGGACGATTCAGGCACGAAGGTAAAGCGAGGCTGTCCTGTCCTAGCTATGCTGCCGGTTACTGCAAGTAAACAATAAGGATTGCGGCAGGACAGACGAAGCGAATATAAAAGGGCCAAATTCGCCAGAAAAAACCTGACGCGGCATCGGGCGCACCCTGTTTAATCTCTTCGAGTATTGTTGCGCGATTCCATATCCAACCGCTAAACACGCAAAAAAACAAACCCAGTAACGGCTGACTCATTTCCGTGGTTGCGGTGACCACTAAATCGAATAATGAGTCAAAATTAAACACGATCACTAGTGAAATCAACGCAATTATCGATCCCAATAGAAACGCTGCCGCAGGCCTGCGAACCCCCTTTGACTCGACAACAAAAGAGACCGGCACTTCGAGCATCGAAATTGATGAGGTGAGCGAGGCAATCGCCATCAACGCAAAAAATGCGAAGGCAACAAAACCGCCAACAGCCCCCATCGAATCAAACAACGCTGGCAACACCGAAATAATCAGTCCGGGGCCTGCTATTAGGCCTCCTTGCGCGTCAAATATTTCAACGCCACTTGCGAGCGCCACATACATAGCCGGTAAAATAAGCAAACCTGCCAGCACAGCTATACCCACATCAAGCAAAGCAACGAGACTTCCGATAACGGGCAAATTTTCGCTTTTGCTGATGTAAGACCCATAAACCAACATGGTTCCGACGCCCAAAGAAAGCGAGAAAAAGGCCTGGCCCATAGCACTGACTAGCAGTCCAGGGCGAGCGAAGACGGAAAAATCTGGCACTAGGTAAGCGCGCAGTCCCTCCATCGCACCTGGCAACGTGAACACATAGACTATGAGTAATACCAAGATAAGAACAAGCGAGGGCATGAGGCGAGTTGCCCATTTCTCGATTCCCTCTTTAACGCCTGCACTGATTATAAAGATCGTGAGCAACATGAACACAACGACAAAGAGCGAGTTGCGCACTACACCATCGACGACAAGCCAGTCCGCTAACGCCGTCAGTCCAATTACCTGCGCCACTGGCTGCAACAAAAACGCGAGCATCCATCCACTGACAATGGCGTAAAAACTGAGAATAAAGCTAACTGTCACGATGCCTAAGCCGCCTACAAAAGAGCCAAACAATCTGCTTTTAGGCCCCGTAGCAATTTTTCGTAGTGCAGTAACGCCATTCGCGCGGGCGTAGCGGCCAATGATCAGCTCCGCCATCAGCGCAGGATAAGCGAGCGCAAACGCCAGTAACAGGTAGGCGAACAGAAAGGCCGCGCCACCGTTACTCGCCGCATTGGTTGGAAAACCCCAAATGTTGCCAAGGCCTACGGCCGACCCCGCAGCGGCCATAAGAAAGCCGAATCGAGAAGAGAATTCGCCACGCGGACTCGCCATATTATTATCCTTTTGCACGCTAGCACTGCTAACGCGGCAGTGCTGTTACAGCTTTTTTGCAAGTAAAAACCCGTAAACTGCAGCGCTTTCGCAGCAAACGCCTGTCAGCTTATTGATCGTAAGTGTCGAGCAAAAATCGTGCGCTCGTAGCATCTATCAATTTGAACACTACATTGGTAATAACACTAACCGAGCCGCTCAGATTGACCTCGAGCGCTGGAATGGTCAGAAGACCTGTCGCACTGTCGAAAGTCGCCATGCCATCAAAGGCTGTTTGCCTAGGAATGACGCTTTCCTGATTGACCTCTATTACAAATCCTAGTGCGGAGGCGACAGAGCGTAAGTTGAGGCTTAAAAGCTCGCTGCCGTCGTCGATATTTACGCTTGTAATCAGCAGGCCGGTCCCACTTTCATAAACATGAGACGACGTACTAAACCGCTCGGTGACCTCTACATTCATGTAAACGAACGACGAGGGGTTGTCGTAGAATTCTGAGAAATAAGGCGCGTTGGGTGCTTTTGCGCCGAGGCTCACGAACGGTAACGCATCGATGGCATCAAGTACTGCCATACCGTCTCCTAATACGGTACCGAACACCGTAAACCCGCCATTATTCGCATCCAGATTGCCACTGTTATCTGCGAGGTTCACAAACCACTGGTTCGTCGCGCTATCAGGATTGCCATCAACTTTCGCCATCGCGACAGTGCCGCGCAGATTCGATGCGCCAAATTCATTCACGACAGTCTCGCCTGTAGGAATATCGATAGGCCCTTCGAACAACTTGAAACGATAGGCCCCGCCTTGCACAACAAAGTTATCGACAACTCGATGCAGGTAAGTGCCGTTAAAATCATTACGGGCAACATAACCAAGAAAATTGGCCACCGTAAGCGGAGCTGCTTCATCCAACAGCTCGATCGAATAGTCCCCGACGCTCGTACTGACTCGTACGATTGTTCCTGCCAATGACGAAAAGCTTGCCAGTGAAAGCGTCAAAGCTACTGAGACACAAAGCGCGCGGAAGAAAATCCTTGCATAATGGTTGTTGTCAGGAATTGGCATAGACTCGAGCTCTTAGGCAAAATATTAGTCGATATTGTAACTGCGGCACCGTCGTGGCGCCACAGCCGGAAGCAATCCTTTATAATCAGGCGACAAACGGCGCGTTATATAGAGAGCGGGGATTCTGTGTGCTATCTTCTCGCTCCGCATCCATCAGCATGGCGAGCCACAGCTTATTTTTGCACGAGGGAACGCGCTCAACGCCTTAAACAATCTAGCGTCACCCTGAAGTTATTACAGGTACGGATAACCATTGAATACAAAACAGCACTCTCTTCAGCGCGCGGGTAACAGCAGTTCTAATCGCCTCGGAATCGGCATCGACTACGGCACAAGCAATAGCGCCGCGGCTATTTTCGACGGCACCCATGTAACCGTAGTTAACCTCGAGCCTCACGCGAAAGTGATGCCTAGCGCGACCTATATCAATCGCGAGTATCAGATCGTTACGGGGCAGGCCGCGATAGACGAGTATGTCAGCAGTAATACGGGGCGGACAGTCGAGTTAAGCGCAGAGATTCTAGGCGAGGGTCGCACTACTACTGGGCAAACGGGCGATCATGGCCTGCCCGAAGAAGCATCGACGTCGCTTATCTACGGGCAATCACTTGTCGATGGTGGGCAACAGGGCAGACTCTTTAGGGGCATAAAGCGGTTGCTCGGCAACAACGAGTCTCAGCGGCTGATGGTGTTCGATAAGCCTTTCCGTCTCGTCGCTCTCATCACTCCCCTGCTCATTCGTATACGACGTACAATTGAAGCACAGCTGCCTTTAGGTTTAAATCCAACGCCTGTCATCGATCATGCCTGTATCGGACATCCTGTCAATTTCGAAGGCTCACAAAACGACCGCAATCGCGCAGCACTTAGCGCCCTTTCAGAGAGCTATGGCTATGCCGAGTTCAACCGGCAGAGCTTCTATCCCGAGCCTAACGCTGCCGCACTCAGCTACCTATACGCGAATCCGCAGTTGCAAACCAAAACCCTGCTTGCAGTTGACTTTGGTGGCGGCACGCTAGATCTCTGTGTAATAAAACACACGAACGAAGATTTCGAGGTCGTCGCAACACACGGTATTGGCTTAGGCGGTGACCATATCGATCAGCTTCTCTTTAGAGAACTTATTTTCCCTCTTCTAGGTAAAGGCGAACGCTGGCGTCGTGCGGGCGAAGACCGAGAAATAGAGACGCTTTTCCCTTTCGAAGAATACGAAGACCTCCTGCTTAATTGGGCGGTGAGCTATATGTTAAACCAGAACAAATACACTACCCCGCTGCATCAGCGAATTCAGGATGGTGACGAAGCTTCAACCAAGTTTCAGCGCCTTTACGACCTCATAAAAAACAATCACAGCTACCTCGTGTTTCAATTGCTCAAAGACTTAAAGGCTGAACTTTCACACTCGGAATCAGCACGACTCGACATACCCGAGCTAGATATCGAGCTGACCCTCACGCGCACGCAATTTGAGACTATGATTTCCAGTCTAATGGCGAAATTTGAACAGGCTATCGACGACACTCTCACGCGCGCGGCAATTAAAAGCAGTGACATTGAGCTGGTTATTCGCACAGGCGGTTCATCGCTCATCCCAGCAGTAAAGCGCGTACTCGAAGAACGATTCCCAAGTAAAGTAGTCGAACACGACCCCTTTACGAGTGTCGCGGCGGGTCTTGCCATTGCAGAATATTTAGGCGCGTCGCACACCGAATCACAAACTTAGGTTTATCGGAAGGGACTTGCGATAAGGAGCAATAAAACGAGAACCTGGAACAGGAATTGGAGTGTGGAAAAGAGAGTGGAGATGAAAATTGGCGCTGAAATTTTCTACGCCAACCTAACCATCATCGAGGCACAGTAACCGACAGAGAGTCTGCTCCCACCGAAAAAGTAACGCTCTCGACGTGCCCGCCCCGCTCAACATTCACGAGATTCGACTGATCAGGCCACACATCGCGCAACACGCTGTTGATCACGCGAAGCTGCAGCGACTTGCCGACTTGGCTGGTGGCAAAATTTGGCACTTCTTGATAGACCCAGAGATACTGACCATCGATCTCCTCTCCAAGGTAATGAGGTTTGAGCTCTTGCAGCGGCTCGCCTTGTACGTCGAGCGCAATAGCGAAACGATTGACAACATAACTTCCAAACAACGCACGCGAATCAGGTGACTCGATAATATCCTGCTTTTCTCCAAAGACCACACTAGCCGCATGTTCGGCATCGTGCAAAAACAGGCGATGCATGATTTCAAGGCTGCCAGTATTCGAATTGAACAGCAGCCTTGTTACCGCTGTCTTCTGTTGATGACCATAGACAGCGGCGCTGCAAAAGATTAACAGCCCCGCCACAGAGAGAAGACCCGCACGCTTTGCCGCGAGCGTAGTTCGCAAGAAAAATGTCCGACTAATTGCCACTCTCATCTTCTTCATTCTCGTCATCATCACCTGCCACTTTCAGCTCGGTTTTAATGTCCTGCATAATGTCTCGCGAAACACGGCGACTGCTAGACGACGACTTAAAGCTTTCGATGCGGGACGGGACGAGACGGCGAGGATAAAAATTGTTCTCTATATCAGCGTCTGCAGTCTCCATACCTGAGTCTATCGTCAGCGATACTATCTCGCGCTCGGTTACTAGTAGCTTCTTCACCATTTTGGGCGACTTGCGCCAGATTTCTGCAGGATAACGAATCTGCTCTGTAGCACCGTCGGCGTATTCGACATCGAGTATAATTGGCATCACCAAGCCGCCCTTGTTGGCAAACTCGACAAGATAGTAGTTGCGCTCTTCGCTGACCGCTTTGTCTAACACTTCTCGCTCCCAGTCTTCGAGTCCTTCAAGGAATGAATTGTAGGCATTGCGCTCTTTATTGGTCACCGTAAATTCATCGTTCTCGTCATAAAAGTCGCGGACATCAGTATTACGCTCTACCCAAGTGCGCATGCCCGCATCGCGGTTACGCTCACTGAATAACGACGGCGAAAAGGCTTTGTCGTCTTCGCGCTCACGCGCAAAATCGATATCGGGATTCTCCGTATTCATTTCCATTTGATACACGCGCTCTAAGGAAATATCGACGTGGTCTGTGGTGTAGAACCACCCACGCCAAAACCAATCGAGATCAATACCCGAAGCTTCCTCCATTGTGCGGAAGAAATCCGAAGGCGTCGGACGCTTGAATTCCCATCTGCGCGAATATTCTTTAAATGCAAAATCGAAAAGTTCGCGGCCCATAATGGTCTCGCGCAAAATATTAAGTGCAGTAGCAGGTTTCGAATACGCGTTCGGGCCAAGACGCAGCACGCTATCTGATTGCGTCATCACGGGCACTTGGTTGCTCGATACCATATAGTCGACGATGTAGCGCGGCTCAACGCCCCACGGAATTTCAGCATCCCATTCACGGCCAGCAACGCCATCGAGATAGCTATTGATTCCCTCATCCATCCAGGTCCACTGACGCTCATCGGAGTTAACGATCATGGGGAAGTAAAAATGACCGACTTCGTGAATTACCACCCCGATAAGAAACCGCTTCTCAGCCAGCGTATAGGTTCGGCTGCCATCGTCTTGCAACGTTGTACGTGGTCCGTTGAAGGTAATCATCGGGTATTCCATACCGCCAACGAAGCCAATATTAACCGACTGTGCAGTCGGATACGGGTAATCAAATGAGAAACGGCTATAGACCTCTAGCGTGTGAATCACCGACTCTGTTGAGTATTTTGCCCAGAGGTCACCGCCCTCTTTTGGCCAGAACGACATGGCAACCACCAACTCCTGCTCGGCGCCCTCTTGGCGATAGCCTTTTGCGTCCCAGATATATTTGCGCGACGAAGACCAAGCGAAATCGCGCACGTTTTCGGCACTAAATCGCCATGTCTTTGTTTCGTTGGTGCCTTCGGCTTCGTTCGCTAGAGCCTCCTCAGGCGTAACGATCAAAATTGGTCGCTCGGCAGTCTCGGCCTCTCGGAGGCGACGTCGCTGCTCATCGGTTAGTACTTGGTTTGCGTTTTCAAGCTCACCTGTCGCTGCCACGATATGATCGGCAGGGACAGTCATGGCAACCTCGTAGTCACCAAACTCTAGCGTGAACTCACCCGAGCCCAAGAATTCCTTATTCGTCCAACCTTCGTAATCGGTATAAGCGACAAGACGCGGGAACCACTGCGCCAGCGCGTAGATGGTGTTACCGTTTTCACCTTCGTCGGCAAAGTGCTCGTAACCTGCGCGCGGGCCTATTACGTCGCCATTAACGATGTTGTAGCTATAATCGATTTTAAAATCGACCGAGGCACCTGGGCGCAAGGCGCGCGCCAAATCGACTCGCATCAATGTGCCGACAATGGTGTGATTTAGCGCGTTGCCCGCCGCATCAACTACCGACTGAATATCGTATCCAAGCTCAGCTTCTTCCATATACTGAATTTCACGAAGCTGACCAAGACTTACACGCGCAGGCGAACCTGGCTCGGGGCTAGACCGGTTGAACGTTTCGCTCAGTTGCGCAATAGAATCGTTACGGAACCGGTTTTGATCAAGCTGCAACCAGAGATAGTTGAGCGTATCGGGGGAATTGTTCTGATAGGAAATCGATTCAGTGCCCTGAATGCTGTGCGTCTCTTCATTCAGTATGACATCGATATCGTAATCGACTTTTTGCTGCCAGTATTCATGACCCGGCTGCCCCGCCGCGTTGCGGTAGACGTTGGGCGTCGGCAAAACTTCGTCTAGCTGGCGAAATTTATCTTGGTAGTCGCCTTTAGTCTGCTGGATACCCTGCGCGACTGCAATGCTGCTCAAGAAGCTCAGAGCGGCGCCAAAGCAGCTTATCTTTAGGGCAGCAGCTAAGCCTAAGGCCTTGAATTTTGGATCACTCATAAGTAGATTCCCTGTTAGTTTGTTTCGTTTCATAACATCCCATCGGGTTCGCTACGAATCAGGTGAATAGAATTTTTAAGCAGTGCGCTATGATACTCTTTTTAGGCGCCCTTGGCAGGTTTTAGACGCCCTTGGCAGGTTTTAGACGCCCTTGGCAGGCGCATTCCGGGTAAAAATTTCACCCCACGAGTGCATTCACGCTTAACAGCCAGACACAGAGACGAGCATAGGCAGTGCTAGCAAAATTGAGAAAACAACCATGGATCTAATCGCTATTGCAGTCCCATTTTTCCTCGCGCTTATTTTGGCTGAGTTTATTTATGGCATCGCTCGCGGCCGCAACACCTATCGCCTCAATGACACAATTAACAGTCTTTCAATGGGCTCACTCAGTTCACTCAGCGGGCTTGTGATCGTAGGTGGATCAGCCTTGATCTATGAGTTTATTGTTAAGACTTTCCAGCTTACGCAATTACCCGCAGAGTCAACCCTTGTATGGGTTGCCACTTTCATCCTGTATGACCTAGCCTACTATTGGAAGCATCGCCTAGGTCATGAAGTCGCTCTGTTTTGGGGCTCGCATGTCTCTCATCACCAGAGCGAAGATTACAATTTAGGCACAGCCCTTCGCCAGACAAGCATCGATTTTCACGGCTTTTTATTTCTAATACCCTTCTTCATCGTTGGCGTGCCAGGCGAGGTCTTAGTCGCAACGGTTAGCCTCAACTTGATTTATCAATTTTGGGTGCACACGCAACATGTACCTAAACTTGGGCCTATCGAATGGATTATGGTTACACCCTCGAATCACCGCGTTCATCATGCATGCAATGATCAATACGTAGACAAAAATTACGGCGGGGTTTTCATTATTTGGGATCGCCTATTCGGCACGTTTCAAGAAGAACTTGCCGAGGAGCCCGCTGTTTATGGTCTGCGTAAGCCCTTGAATAGCTGGAATCCACTCTGGGCGAATACCCATGTCTACTGGCGGCTACTAATCGATTTCGTCAAGATGAAAGGCATCAAAAACAAAGTGCAACTCTTGTTTAAACCACCGGGCTGGCTGCCCGCCGACTACACGAAAACCTGCAAGGCCGCAGCGCGTGTCGATTTAAAATCGAAATACGACCCTAAAGTTGCAGGCATCACTCGGGCCTATGTGTTCGGGCAGTTCATCATTACTGTGGTTGTAAGCCTCTCTCTCGCTGAACTCGCCACCGTGGCGAGCACAGTCGAGCTGTGGGCGGCGGCAGGCTTCATCGCACTGTCGCTCTTTATCCATGGCTATATCCTAGACAAGCGAGTGCGCAGCACGCCCTTAGAATGCAGCCGGCTCTTGCTCGCTGTGGGACTCGCATATCTTTTGCCACTGGGTGCAGCGCTTGCGGCGATTTTAAGTTATTCGGCCGCCGCTTCGCTGGTTATGATTGCAGTAGGGATCGTAATAAGACGTCCTATTTTCGCGGCTGAAGGCAAACGGAATGATGACGGCCAGCTAAGTCAAGAACTGTCAGACGCCTCCGCCTAAGCCCGCCCTGAAGAGCGGTAGCTGACCTATCCGAAAGGGCAAGCACCCAGCACAGAGACGCAGGCCTAGAGCGCGATAAGCGGGAATTCGTCGATCAAATCACCCGACTGGATTTCACGCAGTTCAAACTTTGCTTGCTGCGCCTCTCTCAGGGCTTGCCTAAGTGTCTTACCCTCCTCCAGATCGGTAATCACGAACGCAGCCCTGCCGGTTAGAGTCGCCAAAGGCGCGACACTCACTGGGTTGAACAGATACTCGTTATTCTCGCTGAGCAAGCCTTTCACGCTCGCCTCGACGCTTAACGCCGCACCTGGCACCTCATCACGCACCGCGCGATAGAGGGAGGAATCGCCGCTGGCATCTACTACCCGAAGAAACAACTCAACGTTTCGCGTAAACAGTTCGGCATTCTTCACTTCAACAGTCGGCGTATAGATAGGGTAGCTAAAGCCTACCTCAACGATGCCATTACTCGACGCATCTGTTATTAGTGCGCTCAGAATCTGTTCTCCTCGAACACCTTCTCCTTCGCGCTGGGGCAGCAGAAGATAGTAGTAGAGGCCGACGAAAAACAGATAAGGGATAACGAAGAATCCGGCAAACACGCTAGAGGAACGCAAAAATGGCGAGAGCCATGGGCGCACACCAAAAAGCGCAAAAATCCCCACGGCGGCGCTGAGCAGCGCTCGCAAGGGAATAGCGAAGGTACCGACTAAAACCGCATTGGCATCGAGCCAATAAAAAAGAGCAACGGCAGATACCAAGTTCAACACGGCCAACATGCGAATCATCACGTTACGCCTTAACGACGATTTCTTCGCCCTGGGCCTGTTTGTCGGCATGATAAGACGAGCGCACTAGTGGTCCACTCGCAACGTGTTTGAAACCAAGTTCTTCGCCAAAGACGCGGAGTTCGTCGAACTCATCGGGATGCACGAAACGTTCGACTTTGAGGTGATCTTTGCTGGGCTGCAGATACTGGCCTAGCGTCACCATGTCGACATTATGGGCGTAGAGATCGCGCATCACGTCTTTCACCTCGTCGATAGTTTCACCAAGTCCTAGCATAAGCCCAGATTTGGTTACGACCTCGGGGCGAAGTGCCTTATAGCCTTTAAGGAGATCGAGTGACCATTGATAGTCGGCGCCTGGCCGCGCTTTTTTATACAAGCGGGGGACAGTCTCGAGATTATGATTAAATACATCAGGAGGCGTGTCTTTCAAAATATCCAAAGCAATTTGCATACGGCCTCGGAAATCTGGGACCAGCACTTCGACCTGAATTTCGGGATTAAAGCGGCGCGTCTCGCTGATGCAGTTCGCGAAATGTTGTGCCCCACTGTCCTTCAGGTCGTCGCGATCGACAGACGTGATCACGACATAGCTCAAGCCCATTTCGCTTATCGCGCTGGCGAGTTCGGTCGGCTCATTCGCGTCGAGTGCGTTCGGCTTGCCGTGCGCGACATCGCAAAATGGACAGCGCCGCGTGCAAATCTCACCCATAATCATAAACGTAGCGGTGCCATTGCTAAAACACTCGCCCAGATTAGGGCACGAGGCCTCTTCGCAGACAGACGCTAGTTTATGCTCCCGGAGTTTTTGCTTGATGTGATTGATTCTTGGCGAAGCAGGGATTTTGACGCGGATCCAATTCGGTTTGGTCGGCAACTCGTCCGTTGGGATTACCTTAAGCGGAATGCGCCTCACCTTATCGGCACCACGCAGCTTCTCACCTTCGACTAATACATTCCGGCGCTTTCGCTCTGTTGTCTCTGTCATTCTGACTCAACTCACTTCGCCGGCAGACCCGGCTTTCAGATTTCTGCCCCGTTCAATAGGGCTTGTGTTATTTCCGCCAAACCCCGTAAGGGGTAGCATGAACCTAGGTTCGGTAGCCAAATCTGGGGAGTAACGCGGCTACTAATGCGCTGCTTACTTCTTGCATGAGGTTACGTTCAGCATCCACCGGGCCGATCGAGTCGGCGACCTGTGTCACCCTGAGATCCTCGAAACCACAGGGATTTATTCTGTCGAAGGGCGACTTGTCCATGTCGACATTAAGGCTGAGGCCATGATAGCTCAGTCCGTTCTTTATGCGTAAACCAAGTGCTGCAATTTTAGCACCGTTAACGTAAACACCCGGTGCGTCGGCGCGCCGCTCACCCCGAATATCAAACGTCGCTAACGCCTCTACAATGGCTTCTTCGATAAGGTCCACGAGCTCGCGGACGCCCATTTTTCGACGTTTTACGTCGATCAACAGATAACCTACTAGCTGCCCAGGCCCATGGTAGGTCACTTGTCCACCGCGATCGATATGCACAATGGGGATATCGCCCGCATCGAGGATATGTTCTGACCTGCCCGCCTGACCCTGGGTGAAAACCGGCTTATGGCTCAGCATCCAAATTTCGTCGTCGCGTCCCTGCCTGGGATGTTCGGCGAGGTAACGCATCGCTTGCCATAACGGCACATAGTCTTGCAGCCCTAGCCGCCTTACTTTAAGCCCGATTTCGCTCGGCCTTGTTAGCGGTAGACCAGCCGCGGGTTTAGCTTGCTCCCACTTATACGCGTCTAAACGCATTCTAAAGCACCATCTTCACGTGCTCGATTGTCTTCAGCTCTGCAAAAATATTTTCGAGCTGATCGGGGCCGGTGGCAGCAATGGTGACGCGAACAGACACATAATTGCCGTTTTTGCTTGCATTGAACTCGATCAGCTCTTCGGATATTTTCCCTGCGTGACGTTCGAGCACATTAATCGCCAGCGCTTCAAAACCAGGCGCCGACACGCCGATAACCTTAATGGGGTAGAGGCAAGGGAATTCAATCTTCGGCGCTTCCTGATCAGTACCAAGTGGCGTCTCGGTGAACGTGATGTCTTTGGTCATTACACCGAGCCTATGAGAATAGATTGCTGAAAAACAGGGTTAGCCAGTCGATGAAGCGCTTAAAAAGCCCTCCCTGCTCGATAGCCTGCATAGCGACCACGTCACCGCGGTATATGAGATCACTGTCGAGCGTAACATTGACCACGCCCATGATTTGACCACCTACTAAGGGAGCGGTGACCGCCTCTTCAACATCGACCGCGGCGGTTAGATTCTCGCCCTGACCGCGCGGAATAGTGACAAAGACATCTTCTGTGACGCCAAGGTCTACAGTCGACTGTTCCCCTGACCAGACCGGCACATTGGTTAAAACCTGCCCTTCGCTGTAAAGCTGATGGGTTTCGAAATATCGAAAACCATAGGTGAACAACTTTTGTGTCTCGATTGCGCGCGCCTCTGTGCTCGCGGTACCCATGACGACAGAGATCAGACGCATACCATCGCGTTCGGCAGAGGCCACGAGGCAAAATCCGGCTGCATCTGTCCAGCCTGTTTTAAGGCCGTCGACATTACGATCGCGAAACAGCAACGAGTTGCGATTAGACTGTGTAATGCCGTTGTAGGTGAACTCGCGCTCGGCGTAGATCGGATAAAAGTCTTTGTGTTTGATGACCGTTTCGCGTGCGATTAACGCGAGGTCACGCGCCGACATCGTATTGTAATAGAGCTCCGTATCGAGTCCACTCGCATTCATGAAGAAGCTTTGCTGCATGCCCATGACTTCGGCGTATTGATTCATCATGTCTGCGAAGGCTTCTTCGCTACCCGCAATATGCTCGGCGATCGCGACGCTAGCGTCATTGCCCGACTGAATAATGATTCCGCGCAGGAGGTCTTCGGCGCGCACCATCGTATCGACCCCAACGAAGGTCTTAGAGCCCTCCATACGCCAAGCCTTCTCACTGATATGCACGGGCGTGTCGAGCGTGAGACGACCACTGATGATCTCTTCGATCGCGATATACGACGTCATGATTTTAGTCAGGCTTGCGGGAGGGAGCGCCTCGTCGGCGTTCTCTTGAATCAATACCTGGCCAGTTTTGGCGTCGATTAAAATGTAACTCGTTGCCGCTATATCCGGCGGGCGAGGAATAATCGCCGGCGCTGCAAAAGCCCTTAGGGTAGGCAGCATGCCAAGGCACAGGGCAAAAAGGATATTGAATGTGCGCAGGTTGAATCGGGCTCTTGATATCATGGGAAACTCTACTCTTTGTCTGAATTTTCTTTCGCGGCTCTTCTATTGCTTTCTCTTCAAAACACCAAGGTTAGGGACACCACTTTGCCGCTTATCGATTGCCTATGATACTCGGTCTTGAGCGGAATTATTGACCGAATTTAAGGTTATAGAGAGCGAATGGAAGTCTACTCCGGTATTCTACTGCCTACACGAGACAATGCCTACGCGCCACAGCCGATAGCACCGAATAGTCAGTGCTTCGCCCCGTTTTTGTCATGCTTCGCCCTCGTTCAGACCCAGCATTTGATTAATCGAGTTGAGCTAGTCAGACACGGTGTAGGGAGTACCGAGATTAGCTGAAGCGACGCGCGCCTTGAGCATGTCGACCTCAGCCAGATCGCTTAGTGGCCCGATGCGAACTCGATGCAAAGTCTGACCCTGTGACGAACGCACCTCTTCTATTCTGACGGGCTGTCGAGTAAGGCCCTGGAGCTGCTCTGCGACCTCTTGCGCACTACCGCGCTTCGAATACGCCCCAACTTGAAGGTATTGGTTGGCGATTTTGCCGCCGCCGACCCGTGCTAGCTGCGGCTGCTCGATTCGCTCACGAGGGGCATCTCCCTTCACCACGATAGCTTCTAGCTCAACGCGCGCCGTTCCCCTATCAGCATAGCCAAGTTTTACCGCTGCGGCGTAGGACAAATCGATAATTCGATCACCGTGAAATGGCCCGCGATCGTTAACGCGCACCACGATACTGCGATTATTATCGAGATTGGTCACCTTTAAGAAACTCGGAATCGGCAATGATTTGTGCGCAGCCGACACTTCATACATGTCAAAGATTTCGCCATTGGAGGTCTTATGCCCATGAAATTTTTCGCCGTACCAAGAGGCAACTCCGCGCTCGAAATACCCTTCCTCGGAAGACATCACCCGATAGCGCTTGCCAAGCACTTCGTAGGGACTGCGGTTTCCGGCCATCGTGCGGTTAATCGCAGTAGGCACCACGTCTCTCACCTCGGAAGCCTTCAGCACCAGCGTCGGGGCACGGTCTTGTGAGATCTGGTATCGACCCGCATTCGGTGAGGCAGGCGTTGCCGACGGACTGCTAGCACACCCGACGAGCATGACCAGCGATGGCAGAAGCAACGCCTTAGCTACGCAGCGCACACCCCAACGCACCCTCTCTTCGATGCGCGTAATAGCGCCCAGAACAGCCTCAACCGATGTGTCGATCACGTCCACTCTCATTGTATTGTCTCACTGTGATTGGATTAGCTTGGGTATCTACGCGCCCCTCATGCGAGGACGTTTCATCACGCGGTTACTCTAGTAGGGTAGCGGTAGCAACAAAGAAAGTTTGAGTATTTTAGTGCTCAGCCCCCCTTTCTAGCTCATTGCGCTGCCGAGGAGACGCGACGGTTTCTAACGTGGTGATTTATTTGCGCTATGAGTTTGTATAGACATAAGCAATCCGAAGCCAATAAATAGCGTCACAACCGCAGTCCCACCCCGCGAGATAAGTGGCAGAGGCAAGCCGATAACGGGCAGAAGACCCGAAACCATCGCCATATTGACAAAAAGATACAGGAAAAAAGTAAGCGTAATGCTGCCAGCCAAGAGGCGACCGAACATGTCACTTGCGCCGAGTGCTATGCGCGCGCCTCGCACAATGACAAAGAGATAGAGTGCGATAAGCACCAACACACCAATCAACCCAAACTCTTCTGCGAGCACCGCTAGGATAAAATCGGTATTACTTTCGGGAATGAAATCTAAATGCGACTGCGCGCCATTCCCATAACCCTTGCCGTAGACGCCACCCGAGCCAATCGCTATCTGCGACTGAATGATGTTGTACCCAGCACCGGTTGGGTCTCGGTAAGGATCGAAGAAAGTCAGTATCCTGTTCTTCTGATGCGGCTGCGCCAGAAACAAATACCACGCTGGCGAAGCGAAGACCGCCGCGGCGATTCCTGCAAAGACAAATCGCCAACGCAGCCCTGCGAGAAGCAAAACAAAAATGCCCGACATAGTCACCATAAGCGCCGTGCCCATATCGTTCTGAAGGACAATAAGCGCCGCAGGAAATAGCGTGAAGACTCCCGCCCAGAAAACATGCTTTAAATTTGGCGGCAAGGCGCGGCTGGCGAGATACCAGGCGAGAAGCATAGGAACAATGAATTTTAACAATTCAGAGGGCTGGAAACTTGGTAGCCCAGGGAGATCGAGCCAGCTCTTTGCTCCGTTCTTTTCAACCCCAATCACCAGTACCAGACCCAGTATCGATAACGCCACCACATAGACTGTGGGAGCCCAGCGCCGATAGAACTGAATATCGAACTGCGCGACGACACACATAACAAAAAGGCCGATGCCCATCGTGCCCGCTTGCCGTGTGACAATCTCAGTATCACCCGCAGTAGCGCTATTGAGCACAAAGAGCCCAAATCCACAGAGGGCGAGCAAGCCCGAAAGGAGTATTGGGTCAACATGAACCACTTGCCAAAAACTGCGCAGCCTGTGTGGCTGAGAAAAACTAACATTCGACTGGCGGACGAAATCTCGATTATTTGGCGCCTTCACACGCGCGCCTCTTCTAAGCAGGCGCCTGACGCTGTGGGTTGGAGTGAGGTTACTCTCCTGCCCCGATTAATCATGCACATGACCCTCATGCTCGGCGTTGGCGAGAGTGAGAAAGCCTGCAGCTGGATCAGTTGACTGCTGTGGCGCTCGGCTAGCATCAAAACTGAGAAGCCCATCGGGGTCCGTCGCAAGCGAGGTGAAATCGATCTGCAAGATGTCGAGTAGATACGCATCTATTACCGCTTTTGCGACTGGGCCAGCCACACTGCTGCCATGCTGTCCGTTTTCGACAAAAACTGCGACGGCAATCTGAGGCTTAATAGTGGGGTGCTGCGCTGGCGCATAGGCGACAAACAGCGCGTGGTCTTTATTCAAATCCGACACGTCGATATCCTCACTCTGCAGAATATCTTGGGCAATACTTACGACCTGAGCGGACCCTGACTTTCCTGCCATTTTGTAAGACATCTCGCGATCAGCGCGAGCGATCGCCTCGTAAGCGGTGCCGTAATCTCTAAACACCTGCGAGTAAGGCCGGTGCACGACCATCGTCATCGATTCTTCGATATAGCGCCAGTTGTCCGGATTATCAATCTGAACATCTGCCACGGGATTTAAGTCTTGCGGTTCAAAAGGCTCACCGTCGATTGCTGCCAGCATTCTCGGTTTAACGACAACCCCTTTATTAGCCGCGATCGCTGTTGCGGTGGCTAGCTGCAATGGCGTCACCCACATGTAACCCTGCCCAATAGAGGAGTTAATCGTGTCCCCGGGGTACCACGGCTCGTTCCTTGTTGCCTGCTTCCACTCGCGCGAAGGCAGAACCCCCGTGCGCGCGTAGCCAATATCCAGCGTAAAATTTTGACCAAAGCCAAACTGACTTAAAAAGTCATGGATAGTGTCAATACCCATGCGATAGCCTAGGTCATAGAAAAAGGTGTCGCAGGATTGGAATATTGCGCGCTGGAGGTTGGTCTCGCCATGGCCCCCACCGATCGCTGTTCGCAGCGTATAGTCGCCCCAGCGATAGCGAACGCCGGGAAGCCTGAAATACCCGGGGTCCTGAATTACAGTGTCCTGATCAGTAAAACCGTGCTGCAACCCACCAAGGCCAATGAACGGCTTTACCGTCGACGCCGGTGGATAAGGGTTGACTGTCCTATCAAACAGAGGCGTGTTGACGTTATCGGTGATGAGGCGTGAGTAATCCGCATTGCTGATACCTGTTACAAACAAATTAGGATCGAAGCCTGGCTTGCTTATCATAGCTAAAATCCCTCCGGTATTCGGATCGATCGCAACGACCGCACCACGCTTTTCGCCAAGTGCCTCGGTGGCAATAAGCTGCAACCGATTCTCTAAGAAGAGAGTAAGGTTTTTGCCTGCAATAGGATCGGTGCGTTCGAGCCGCCGCATCACCTGTCCACGGTTATTTTTCTCAACAACCTCGTAACCTACCTCGCCGTGTAACAGCTCTTCATAGGTGCGCTCGATGCCCGTCTTACCAATGTGGTTGGTTCCGCCGTAATTCTCGCGAACGTCTTCTGCGAACGCATCGAGCTCTTCTCTGTTGATCTCTGACACATAGCCAACGGCGTGCGCATTGAGATCGCCGGCGGGATAGCTGCGAACGAATTGGGGCTCGATACTGATACCGGGAAGACGATGCGCGTTCACCGACACCCGTGCCTTCTCTTGTTCGGTAAGTACATAGCGAAGCGGTATAGAGGAGAACGGGACGCGGCGGCGCTTGAGCCTCTCACGAAATTGCTCGACGTCTTCGGACTCTAAGCGAATCAAAGAGGACAGCAGTTCGAGAGTCGCATCGATATCATCGACTCGCTCTCGAACAACCGAGAGATTAAAGATAGGTTGATTGTCAGCAAGCAGCTCGCCGCTACGATCGAATATTAGCCCTCGCGCTGGCGGCACATACTGCGAATGGAGGCGATTTCCATCTGCGCGCGAAGCAAAGTAGTCGTACTGAGTAACCTGAAGATTGATGAGCTTAAGCAACAGCGCGGCGAAAAGAAAAACAACAACAGCACTCGCAACGACTATGCGCCTTGCGAAAAGCCTTCGTTCAGCCTCGCGATCTTTGAGCTGCCACTTGCCTTCCAATCCCTACTCCGCTTGTCACTGTTACAAAGTTCGACATCGTGAGTCGACTAAAGTTTTACTCACTGTGTTGTGTTCACTGCCGCCACAAGATTGATTAAGCCCTGTGGTAAGGGTGTCCTTTACTCAGGCTGGTAGCGCGGTAGAGCTGCTCAACCAGTACCACTCGCACCAAAGGGTGCGGCAAGGTTAGCGCCGACAGCGACCAGCTCTCATCGGCACGCGCTGCGCATGCCTCGGACAATCCATCTGGGCCGCCGACTAACAGGCATACATTACGCCCTTGACGCTTAAAGTGCTCGAGCCTTGCCGCCAGCTTAGGCGTATCTAATACTTTGCCAAGGACTTCGAGACTTACCACATAGTCGGCCTCTTGGACGGAAGCTAGAATCGCCTCCCCCTCTTTCTCTCGACACACCTCGGGGCTCTGAGTTTTTAACCGTTTAGCCATCGGCAGTTCGAGCAGGCTAAACCCCAAATCACCGACGATCCGTTTGCTGTATTCGTCGACACCTTCCTGCACCCAGCGCGGCATTTTAGTGCCTATACTAATCAGCTTAAGCTTCATGCTCGGCTGCTATATTGGCGATTGCATCCTCGGCAGGCGCCTTGAAACTCCAGAGTTCTTCGAGATTATAAAGCGCGCGCATCGGCGCAACCATGAGATGAACGACAACATCACCGAGGTCGACCAGCACCCACTCGGCGGCTATCTTGCCCTCAATGCTTTTGACAGCTTGCCCTGCTTCTTTTGCGGCCTTGTCGACAGAGTCTGCGAGCGCTTTCACGTGCGTGCTTGACGTCCCGGTTGCGATAACCATGAAGTCGGTGATCGACGTCAGCCACTGAACGCTGATGCTACGAATCTCTTGTCCTTTCATGTCACCTAGCGCTGTCACTGCCAGTTCGGCGAGCTGCTCGCTGTTAAGTGCTTTTGAATTTTTCAATCTTAAATCCTTATTTATTAATAATCTACTTAATTTAATTAATCTTTATTATCACTTTTCTTATAGAGCCCATGCGTCTCTATATAAGCCTGTATTGCACTTGGCAGCCACCTCTCTCTGCCACCGTCTTCAGTGAGCCCCTCTTTAGCAATCGCCGCACGAACAAGGGTAGAAGATAAAGGACTCTGCAGCTCATCGAGCAAAATGACCTTCCCTGCAGCAGCGCTAAAAAGCGCCTCGGGACTCGCCACCTGTCTCGCCTTGAGCTGGGTGAGGTCAGCGCTTTCGCGCGAGACCGAAACACCTGGCCGTGAAACGACTGCGAGCAAATTTTCATCCAGCAGTCGCTCCCATCGCTCCCATCGAGGCAGCCCTTCGAAGGCGTCTCTCCCAAGCACGAAGACAAAATCGGTGTCCGGATCCGCTGCTCGCAACTGCGCAAGCGTATCAACACTGTAGGAGACACCTTCACGCTCAAGCTCGATCGGGCTGGCTTCGAGTTGCGGTTTCTTTGCACACGCAAGTCCCAACATGTCGAGGCGCTGGGGACCGCTCGCGCTAGCCGCATGCCGATGATTAGGCAATTTACAGGGGACGAGGAGTATTCGATCTAGACTCAGCGCTTCAACTGCGAGTTCGGCTACGGCAAGATGGCCGCAGTGCACGGGGTCGAACATTCCGCCATAGACACCGACCCTCTTCCTCATGCGCGGATATGCCCATCCCCTAACACGATATATTTCTGCGAAGTCAAACCCTCTAACCCCACAGGTCCGCGCGCGTGCAATTTATCGGTCGAAATACCGATCTCCGCTCCAAGGCCATATTCAAATCCGTCGGCGAATCGCGTCGATGCGTTAATCATCACCGAACTCGAATCCACTTCGCGTAAAAAGCGCTGCGCCTTCGTGTAGTTCTCGGTAATGATAGATTCGGTGTGCCCTGAGCTGTATTGATTAATATGTGCTATCGCTTGGTCGAGGCCATCGACGACTTTAACAGACAGTATGGGCGCGAGATATTCCTCGCCCCAGTCTTCCTCTGTTGCGGCGATCGCAGCCGGAACCAATGCCTGAGTTGTAGGACAACCCCTTAACTCCACCGCATGTTCGGCAAACTCAGCGGCGAGCACAGGCAAAAGCGCCGCTGCGACTGATTCATCTATGAGCAGTGATTCTAGCGTGCAACAAGTGCCGTAACGCTGTGTCTTAGCGTTAAGCGCGACGCGCACTGCTTTGTCAAAATCAGCGTCTGAATCTATATACAGATGGCAATTGCCGTCGAGATGTTTGATGACCGGCACGCGTGAATCGCGGCTTATGCGCTCGATCAGTCCCTTACCGCCGCGCGGAACGATGACATCGACATACTCAGGCATCGTGATTAAATGGCCTACTGCGTCTCTATCTGGACGATCTAGCACTTGCACGACATCGGCGGGCAACCCTGCCTCGCCAAGTCCTGCTGTGATGCACTGCGCAATCGCCTGATTGGAATTGAGGGCCTCTGAGCCACCACGGAGTATCGTTGCATTGCCCGATTTAAGGCAGAGACTCGCCGCTTCGCAGGTTACATTCGGGCGCGACTCATAAATGATACCAATGACACCGAGCGGCACGCGCATTCGCCCTACCTGAATACCACTTGGCCGCGGCTTCATCTCGCTGATAGCGCCAATCGGATCGTCGAGTGCAGCAACCTGTCTAAGCCCTTCGAGCATGGCATCAATCCGTGCCGGCGTCAGCTCGAGACGGTCGAGCAGCGCCGCGTCGAGGCCTTTTTCACGCCCCGCGGCCATATCCTGCGCATTAGCTGCCAGCAGGGTTTCCCGTGCGCTATCGATGCGCTCGGCAATAGCGATAAGCGCCGCGTTCTTCTGACCCGTCGTCGCTTTCGCGATCATTGCGGACGCGGCGCGCGCGCGTCTGCCCAGGTCAGTCATATAGGCTTGTAGGTCTGTCATCTGCTTTCCTAGCTCGGCGCGCCTTTGCAGAGGATCGCCAATTTACTTTACGAACCCTAAGTATACCCTAGGCCGCGGGCCGCGGTCTGCCGCTCAAGGCCAAGAGATTGGACAGAGGCGGTAGCTAGCGCTTATCCTCGGATTCCCAAGCAATGCGCGAGAAGCCTACTCAGAATGACTGAAACACCCGAGCAGCAACCAGATCAAGACGTAATTTCGGCAACTGGCGAGACTGGTACCAGGGAGGCGACTATTCTTCAGGCGCTCTTCCCCGTTGCAATGCTTGTTCTTCTGCTCTCCCTGTCGGTCTATTTATTCGGCGAAGATGCAAGCTACGGGCCGAACCAGATCGCACTCTGTATTGGCGCCTCTTTTGCAGCCGCTATCGGTTGGCGCAATGGTTTAAGCTGGGAGGCGACCGAGGACGCTATCGTTGCGGGCATCACTATTTCTCTTAAACCAATCCTCATTCTCTTTAGCGTTGGCGTGTTGATCGGCACCTGGATTCTCTCTGGCACCGTGCCAACAATGATTTATTACAGCCTCCTAATACTCGACCCCTCCATCTTCTATGCGGCAAGCTGTCTCATTTGCGGCCTTATCGCACTCAGTATCGGTAGTTCTTGGACCGTCGCTGGCACCGTAGGTATTGCCCTCATTGGCGCTGCGGCAGGCCTCGGCCTATCTCTCGAAATCACTGCCGGCGCGATTATCTCCGGAGCCTATTTCGGTGACAAGATGTCGCCCCTATCAGAGACAACAAACCTCGCTCCGGCGGTAGCAGGCACGGATCTATTTAGCCACATCGGCCATATGATCTGGACGACAATACCCAGCATTATTATTGCTCTGCTGCTCTATCTTGCGCTCGGACTCAGCATCGATACCAGTGCGAGCGCCGACGATCTTGCGATAACCATGCGCCTTATCCAAGACAATTTCACCATAAATCCGCTGATGCTATTGCCTGTGGCTGCCTTACTTTTTATGGCGAACAAACGCCTTCCACCAATACCCACGATTCTCGCCGGCGCGCTTATCGCTGTCGTGTTATCCCTCTTTTTCCAGCAACCTGCGCTAGCTGCGATGGCCGGTGACTCGTCAAATATGACATTAGGGATTATAAAAGGCATTTGGCAGACGCTGTTCGATGGCTTCGTACTCGATAGCGGCAATTCGACACTCGATGATTTAATGACGCGCGGTGGCATGAGCTCGATGCTTAACACGGTGTGGCTAATCCTCTGCGCCATGGTGTTCGGTGCCGCAATGGACTTCACTGGCTTACTACGCTGTCTTGTTGGCTATGCTCTGTCATTCGTTCACAGTACCGGCAGCCTGATTGCGACGACGATCGCCACCTGTATTGGCGCGAATATCATCACCTCAGACCAGTACATTGCGATCGTCTTACCCGGTCGGATGTATAAGCAGGAATACGCTAACCGCAACCTAGACCCGAAAAATCTCTCTCGAACCTTAGAAGACGCAGCGACCATGACCTCGCCTCTGATCCCGTGGAATACCTGCGGTGCTTACATGGCAGGCACACTCGGGGTAGCGACGTTCGCCTACCTCCCGTACTGTTTCTTTAATCTTATTTGTCCCGTCGTCGCTGTTATCTACGGCTTCTTAAACTTTAAAATTACCCCGCTCGATGAGCATGGCAACGAGGTTTCCGAGTCTGCGAAGGCTTAGTCGAGGGCCATCTCGAGAAACGCGAGGAGCTCGGTGCGCGAGAAGTCGCTTTCGATCAGCGACTCCTTCATAGCCTTCGCGAGTTTTTTCACTCTGTACTCCGCTCGCGAGGCCAGAGAGCGCGAGCCTAACGCACATTCATACTCGATTTCGCGTAGCCCTTTTCCACGCAGAGAGCGCGAGCCCCGTCCAGACCTATGTTCTTGGAAGCGCCTTGCCACATCCGTGCTGATGCCGGTGTAGAGACCTCCGTCTTCGCGGCGCAAAAGATAAAGGCTCCAACAAGGTGTGCCTTTTTCTGCCGCTGTCACGACCTTTGCCGGTTTTGCGTTTTTAACCCCATTAGCTTCGTGCAACGGACTAAAGCACTTGCCAGTGCAATTTATCTAACCTAGCCATGCCTTCTTTCTCGAGCTTGATGAGATGCGCGCTCATCGTTCGCTTAGCCCAAGGCAGCAGGTGCTCGCCCACATCGTCGTAGGCGCTCACGACAAGTTCGTCGTCGGTACATGGCGAAAGCAAACGCAGGCGCTCGAGTATTTTCGCTTCGCGCTTAAGGCGATGAGCAATCAGTTTTTCAATTTCGGTAAAGGGCGCAGGCATAACGTCCCCATGCGCTGGCGCAAGCGCAACGAGTGGCAGCTGAAGCAAGCGTTCAAGCGACGCCAGATAGTCACTCATGTCACCGTCGGGCGGCAGGATCACCGGCGTAGTTCCCTGCAACACATGATCCCCTGTAAACAAAAGCCCCTCCTCCCTCAACAAAAAACACAGGTGGTTGGAAACATGCCCAGGGGTATGAATCATTTGTAACGAATAGGACCCTGCTGTGTCCCGGCACTCGATGATGTCGCCATCGGCACACTCAATATCGGAGACAAAGCTATGGTCCTGGCCCGGTGCTTGTGGCGCATTCAGCCCAACCAATCTTGCGCCAGTCTGCTTCGCGAGTGCAAGCGCGCCTGGGGAGTGATCACCGTGGGTGTGGGTGACTAAAATATTCACCAATGTCGCGTCGCCGATCGCAACCAAAAAATTCTGCAGCTGCAAAGCATCGATGGGACCCGGATCGATCAGAGTGAGTTCGTCTGAACCGACCAAATACGTATTGGTGCCCGGACCGGTCATGGGCCCTGGATTCAATCCAAGTATCCGGCGCACACGCACCTCCCCAGTTTCAAGGTCTACCGCAATACCAGGTTGCAACAAATTCATCGAATGCTCTCCCCACTGCTTAAAAACAATATCCAGGCGGCGCTCTCATCGATTGTGATTCGCAGCCTACGTGCTAATCCGGAGCTCGCTAGCCTCTATTCTCTCCGCTTTATAGTATCGCGAACCGGCACTTAGCCCCAACTCGGCACTCCCGACAATCAGTTGCGGTATGTGTATGGAGTTCGGCCGTGTTTCACTTCATAATCCGGTGCTACTCAAAAGGAACAACGCGCGGCGTTGGCTAGCCAAAATACAGGGAAGCGCATGCACACAATAAAAACCTACAACCAGATCTCTAACCGCGGACTAAGCCGTTTCTCAGCAAAAGACTATATTGTTGCTGGTGACGCGATAGGCGGCGATGCGATTTTACTGCGCAGTCATAAACTTACTATTGATGAGGTGGGCGACGCGCGAGCGATTGCGCGCGCTGGAGCGGGCACCAATAACGTGCCGGTGACTGATTGCACCGACCGCGGGGTCGTTGTTTTTAACACCCCCGGTGCCAATGCCAATGCAGTGAAAGAGCTTGTGCTCTGCGGCTTATTACTCGCCTCTCGCGGTATCATTCCAGGTATTGCTTTCGCTGAGTCACAGGCCCATTTGAGTGATCACGCCGAGCTTTCCAAGCTTATGGAGCAAGAGAAAAAGCGCTTCGCTGGCAGCGAAATTGCCGGCAAAACCCTTGGTGTAATAGGCCTCGGCGCCATAGGCTCGCTCGTCGCCGAAATGGCGATAGGCTTAGGCATGAAGGTCAATGGCTTTGATCCGGCACTCTCGGTCGAGGCCGCTTGGCGCCTTCCAAGCAAGGTCAAACGCATCGAGAATCTCAGCTCCCTTGTCGCCAGCTCCGATTTTATTACGCTCCACTTGCCTGCAATCGAGGCAACGCGCGGACTCATCAACAACGAAATCTTCAATGCCATGCGCCCCGGCACGAGCCTCATCAACTTCGCTCGCGACGAAATTGTCGACGCCGAGGCGCTCCTGAGGGCACTCGACGCGAAAAAACTTAGCCGCTATGTCTGCGACTTTCCTCGGCACGAACTCATGGGCCGGGACGATGTCATCGCCATGCCACATATCGGCGCGAGTACTCTAGAAGCGGAGGAAAACTGCGCTATTATGGCCGCAGATCAGCTGATGGATTTCCTCGAAAATGGGCATATACGCAACTCGGTTAATTTCCCCGCTCTGACGCTCGACAGAGCCGAAGGCGCCGCGCGCGGCACCCGTCTCGCGATAAGCAATCGAAATGTGCCAAAAATGCTAGGACAGATTCTCGCTGTTCTTGCTGATCAGAATATCAACGTGCTCGACATGATTAACAAAAGCCGCGAAGACATTGCCTATAACCTTATAGATTTGGAGGGCGAGCCCTCAGCGGACTCCCTCGCTGCAATCGCCGCGATCGACAATGTGATTAAAGTCACGCTCATTTAGTGAGCTAATTAACACACAATACAAACAATTTTTGGGAAAACGCTATGACACAGATTTACAATTTTGGTGCCGGCCCTGCGATGCTACCTGCAGAGGTTATGAAAAAAGCACAGGCAGAATTTCTAGATTATCAAGGCATGGGAGCTGGGGTCATAGAGATAAGCCATCGCTCTGACGAGTTTGATGCTGTATTGAATCGCTGCGACGAACTGCTCAAAGAGCTTGCTGGCATTCCCGACAATTACAAAATTCTTTATGTGCACGGTGGCGCGCAAATGCAGTTTTCTGCGGTACCGTTAAACCTACTGGGCCTGAGCACGACTAAATCAGCAAGTTATATCGAGACGGGCACTTGGGGCGTTAAAGCACGTAAAGAAGCCGCGCGCTATGGTAACGCTACCACCGCAGCAAGCAGCGCAGAGACGGGTTTTGACCGCATCCCTGAATTTGATGTCTCGAGCTTGCCTGCAGACACGGCTTATTTACACATCACCAGTAACAACACGCTTTACGGCACGCGGTGGCACAGCTTTCCGCAGACCGGCACTATTCCTCTGGTCGCAGACATGACCTCGGAATTTTTGTCACGCGAAATCGATATTAGCCAGTTCGGCATAATTTTTGCCGGTCTACAAAAAAATCTTGGACCAGCTGGGTTGGCACTCGTCATCGTTCGCGAAGACCTCCTCGGCCATGCGCTGAAAGAGACCCCCTCATTACTCGATTATAGCGTTTACGCGGGTAGCCATTCGCTCGCCAATACCAACAACACTTTTGCTATTTACATGATGGGCCTCGTGCTCGAGTGGGTAAAACAACAAGGCGGCGTTGCTACTCTCGAAGCTCAGAACGAGACAAAAGCCAAACTCCTTTACGACGTGATCGATGCGAGCGAATTTTACCTTGGCGTCGCGGACCCTGCGCATCGTTCGATAATGAACGTCACGTTCAATCTCGCCAAACCTGAATTACTTGATGCTTTTGTCGAACAGGCTTTAGACGCAGGCCTCTATGCACTCAAAGGTCACCGTGATGTAGGCGGCGCACGCGCCTCGATCTATAATGCAATGCCATTGGCAGGCTGCGAAGCCCTCGCCGTTTTCATGCGCAAATTCGAGAGCGAAAACGCCTAGGCTGACGTTAGATGGAGCGAGAGCCCGTTTCGTTTAGCGAGAAAAACCAACCGCGACAGCGCAAAATTATTCATTGCGACTGCGATTGTTTTTATGCCTCCATCGAGATGCGAGACAATCCCGCGCTGCGCGGTAAACCCATAGCCGTTGGCGGCTCTCCAGAACGCCGCGGCGTGGTGGCAACCTGCAACTACGAAGCGCGCGAATTTGGCATTCATTCAGCGATGGCCTCAGCCACGGCACGCCGTCTCTGCCCAGACTTGATCATTATCCGCACTGATATGGACAAATATCGCCTCGCCTCTTCACAAATCCATGAAATCTTCCAACGCTATACCGACCTTATCGAACCGCTCTCGCTAGACGAAGCCTTTTTAGATGTCAGCGACTGCGATGAGTTTAGAGGCAGCGCGACAAGAATTGCTGAGGCAATACGAAACGAGGTGCGCGAGGTCGTAGGCATAACCATTTCGGCCGGCATAGCGCCGAATAAGTTTCTTGCCAAAATCGCTAGCGATTGGAACAAACCCGACGGACAATTTGCTGTCCTGCCGAACGACGTCGACGATTTCGTCGCGAAACTTGCAGTAAAAAAAATCCACGGGGTTGGCAAAGTCACTGCGGCAAAAATGCATAGGCTGAATTTGAGAACCTGTAAAGACCTGCAAAACTTCGGTGCAGACGCCTTGACCGAACACTTTGGCAGCTTTGGCGAACGGTTATTTGAACTTAGCCGCGGTATCGATAATCGGCCAGTTTCAACCGATCGCATCCGCAAATCAGTCAGCGTCGAAAACACATTCGATACAGATCTTCCCGATCTCGACAGCAGCCTTGAGGCAATGCTGAGACTCTTACCGCAACTGGAGCTACGACTAAAAAGGTTAGATAACCACTATTCAATTAAGAAGCAATTTGTGAAGTTGAAATTTCATGACTTTGTGACGACCACAGTGGAAATGCTTTCAGAGGACACCAATCCTGAGAATTACCGCACTCTCTGCGAGCAGGGATTTGCCCGCGGAGAACGAGCCGTGCGCTTGATCGGTGTTGGGGTTCGCGTTGAGCCGTTAGAAAATAACGTCGAGGTCGTCTCAGGAGATCAGCTGAGCCTACTGCCAGCAGATGCAGAGTATGTGAAAAAGCCATGAGCAGATATCGCGCGCCGCAAAAACCCAGTTCCAACTATGTCACAGCAGAGGGGCGTCAGCGCTTAAGAGACGAGGTGTATCAGCTCTGGAAAGTCGAGCGCCCTGTCGTTACTCAGGCTGTCTCCGACGCAGCGGCACAGGGAGATCGATCCGAGAATGCTGATTACATCTATGGCAAAAGACGCCTACGAGAAATAGACAGTCGAGTGCGCTACTTGAGCAAACGTCTCGAAAATTTTATTGTTGTCGACCGGCCGCCCGAGGATCCTACCCGCGTTTTTTTTGCCGCCTTCGTCAGCGTCGAATTCGAGAACAGCGCCGGGGCTCTAACACAAGCGCGATACCGAATTGTCGGCGCCGACGAACTCGATCCTTCTCTCGGCTATATCAGCGTAGACTCTCCTCTTGCACGAGAGTTGATCGGAAAACGAGTGGATGACGAGGTCAGTGTCTCAACCCCAACTGGGGTAATCGACTATGCAATCGTCGACATAGAGTATGCGCAAGGTTAGGATTGAGTCGCAGTTACGTGGTCCACTTTTTATGCATTCGAGTGAACGCCCTTTACTCTGGCGGCAGAGTCTTTTGGAGTTGCGCCGATGACAGCAGTTACTCTGATCGCCCTACCCGGCGCACTAGGCTCCACGCTCACCATTCCCCTCGAGATGCTTAGCGCTGCACGCGACATCGCGCGATCGCGCCGGCATCCGGCCGCGGAGCTTCCCCTTACAATAGCGAGCGATGGTCACCGCTCTGTCGAACTGATGGGCGGCATGCGCTTAGAATGCGAAAGCTCTCTCCCCGACCTAACCTCAGCGCCGGCCTCTCACATCGTTTTCATCCCTGGTTTTTGGGGGAATCCACGAGCGATGCTTCTAAAAAACGCTGGCGTCGTTGCATGGCTCGCTTCACAGCAGCCCGCCATCGTTTGCGCGATCACCACAGGGAGCTATTTCATTGCAGAGGCGGGGCTACTCGATGACTGTGACGCGACAACTCACTGGCGCTTTTTCGATGCTTTTGCGAAGCGCTACCCCCGCGTCAACCTCCAGAGAAATCGGTTTATTACCCGATCAGCCAATCGTTACTGCACCGGCAGCGTGGATGCAGTACGCGACGTTATGCTACATTTAATAGCCCATCTATTCGGTCGAGATATCGCCGCAGAAATTGCTCGTCATTTCACACACGAAATCGGGCCATCGATTCAATCCGCTCTACTAGCAGCATCACCACAAGACAGCCATCATGACGAAATCGTCGTGCAGGTGCAGTCATGGATCCATTCAAATTATCATCAAGAGGTAAGAAATGAAGATCTCGCAAAGCTCGCTAATATGAGTATTAGAAATTTAACGCGAAGATTTAAAAAAGCCACACAGACGAGCCCCTCAGCCTATTTAAGAAACACTCGCCTCGAAGAAGCTAGGGCACTTCTTCGTGACAGCAATGCGACCATAATTGAAATAGGCGATCTTGTCGGCTACCGAGATGCGAGTCACTTTATCGATGCATTCAAAACGCATACCAGTTCGACGCCAGGCGAATACCGGCGCCTTGTACGAGCGAAAGTATTCTCCGCGGTCTAACCGTTTCCAGTTCCGTTTAAAGGTGTAACACTAGCTCGAGCGGGCCTTTAGCGCGGCAAGTTGCTCTGCGGTCGCTTCTGCCTGATGATTTTCTTTCCACTGCGCATAGGGCATGCCATAGATCGCTTCGCGCGACTCCTCTGCCGTAATCTCTAAACCCTTGTCTTCGGCAGCCGCGAGATACCATTTCGACAAGCAATTGCGGCAGAAATTGGCGAGGATCATAAGGTCGATATTTTGTACCTCTTTGTTGTCATCGAGGTGTGTGAGTAGACGGCGGAAAGTGGCCGCTTCGATCTCAGTTCGTTCTTGCTCGGTCATAATTTTGATCTCGTTTTTAAGCAGTGACTATCCTGTTATAGGCAGCTTTTCACGCTAGCACGCACACCATCTAAAAAAAGAATCGAGAGGGCCAGAAACAAGAAAGCGCGCCGAGCTCTATTGTAAAGCTTAGCGCGCCTTTATGTTACCAAACGTTATTTATGCGACGGCGTATTCGCCCGTCTCGTCTAGCTCCTCGTCATCGACAGCGTCGCTCTCGATACTCGACTCTCCTACTAGCTCACCAACGCCTAATTCGTGTATCGGTGTCGCCCGATGCTTTTTATCGACAGATCGCAGCTGTCGTTCGGCTACGTTAAACGCATCTCGTATGGCAACATAGAGATCTTCATGATCTTGTTTATCGTGCTGCTCCTGATTGACCCTCACTTCGATTTGCGGCGTGTGTATTTCGATACTGACTGAATATACTTTCCCCTTGTGATGATGATTATGCGGGGAATCCAGGACAACGCGGCCGTTAATTATTTGATCGCAGTAGCGCTCAAGCTTATCAATTCGTTTCGCAACGGCTTCGGTTAGCGCGTCAGTTTGATCGATACTATGGAAAACAATTTGGATGTCATTAGTCATTAATTACTCCTAGCTACCATTAAAACAATCTAACTTATTATCAGCTCACGCTTGCGCGTGGCCTATGCCCTTCTTACTTGTGGTGGATGCCCAAGTCATTCAGACCTTAAGCTCCACTCTTCCTTCTCTCTTTAACAGTTTCATTCTAATCATTTGCTTTTTAAGCCCTCGTTGTCGCAGCCGCATACCCTCGTCGCCGAAAGCCACTGCAGCGGATTTTCGGGCGCAGAACATCATCCCAATGCAGCAGTGCATCCAGAATCTGCGATAGGTGCAATGCCTTTCGCGTTTCTATCCAGAAAGTTTTCTGTGCAAAACCGCAGAGGCAATAGAGTGAAGAATAAGATGAAATGAGGAACAAAAAAGAGAGTTCTGCAGATAAAACGAAGCGCCTAGCGCAAGAGCTGCACTGAGATAACAAGGTCGCGCCTACATCAGCACTCACTTGAAGAATCGACACGGGTAGTGGCATTCCCCCTCCGTTTAATCACCCTCAGACTAACGCAGCTTAGTGATGATGTCTAAAGAATCTCAAGATATTCCGCGAGCCTCGTCACACTCCTTGTTCTGGATCAATTGAAATAGCTTCCATCATTCTGAAAAAGCTAAAAAAAACACCTAGCGTGCTCGCGGCCGTTGTTGCGATTGAAAACACCAGTGCCAAGGCTCGTAGTCGATTCCGAAGGAGTTATTGCGAGGGTAGGTCAGCGTGAACCCAAAATCGCCGGCGCGTGCAAGCAGCCAGTGAAAGCAGTCGGTGTCGTCGAATGTCTCATCCAGTGCTGCCGCACCCTCTGTCGTCACGTCAACCGCATTACCTGTGTGATGTTCACTGAAACCCGGCGCAGCGCTCACTTTGAGGATATCTCGAAGGGATTGGCCGGCGCTGAGCTTGCGCCCGATAAGCTCTGCTTGATAGTCGATTCCACGGAAACCAGACACGAGCTGCAGGCTTATTCCTTGCGACGTGGCGGCTTCTAGCATCTCAGCCCATGCCCGGGCGGCGTCTGGCGCTAACTGCTGAGGGCGACCAAACACGTCGTCTCCTATCGAGACCAGTTGCATCGCCTCTTCGCAGAGTGGGTGGTCACTCATGCCGAGTTCAGCCTCTTCGAGCAACGCAGCCTCGAGACCAAGTCGCTTATGCAGCGCTGCAAGCTTAGCTAAATAACCTATGTCCAATGTCGTCGACAACCTAGAAGTCTTGGTGAATACCGACCTTTATCCTAGAACTGCCGCGCGAGGGTTGCAAGCAGTGAAAGGCGCACGAACGAGCATCGATAACGCCTGACAGCCAAAATTTTGTCTTTTAAATTATATTGTATGGCTTTTTAGTCTCATCTTACCGACGAATCAATCGGCATACTTTGGACTTAGTCAGCCACTTTACACTCGGTCGCGAGTCAAAACCGTGTACTCGCAACCCTAAGCAGGGACAAATATGACGCCATTACCCATAATTGCCGGCTTCGGAGGCATTAGCCCTGCCGGCCGCAGCTCATTGAATCGCGGCTACCAACGCCTGATCGAAAACACGCTGAGCCAGACGCAGCGGCAGAAATTAGCGGCAAGCCTCGCCGGATTGTCTGGCGCCAAGGCGACTCATAGTTCGCCGGAGGCGCTTCTACGCGGCACCCTCATCCGCGCATTAGAGAATAATCTTTTCGACCCTCAGCGGCAGCGCATGCACACGAGCCTGCAGCTTATGCCAGAGCATCACCGCGCAGGCAGCCACGGCGCTGAAGACGGCGGCGAACTGCGGTTTCGCATTGCGAAACGCCAACTGCCAACCTCTTTCACCACGAGTTTTATCACCACACCCTCCCTAAGCAACCTCCGGCTCCCCGAGGGCTGGAGGCTGGTTGAGGAGGACAGCGAGCACGTAACAATCGCCTCCACAAGCGCCGAGGTTATGCTGGCAACCTACAGCGAAATGAGGGTTACGAGCGCAGGCCAACTGCCTAGCGGCTTCGACCCCGCTGCGCTTTATGCTTCACGCAATCATCCTCGTGCGCTGCAGATGACCGTCTATGGCGCCTCGGACGCAATCAATTCACTTGGTATTCCCTGGGCTAGGCTACGCGCGCGCGTCGCCCCAGATGCAATCAGTGTCTATGCAGGCAACTGTATGGGGCAATTAGACAGCGCAGGGTTTGGCGGCATGCTGCAGGCGCGATTGCTAGGCAAGAAAGTCAGCTCTAAACAGCTCCCACTTGGCTTAATCGAGATGCCCGCAGACTTTATCAACGCTTATTTATTAGGCAACCTAGGCACTACAGGTACGAGTGTGGCAGCCTGCGCGACATTCCTTTACAACCTGCGACAAGGCATTAAAGACATACAATCTGGCGAATCGAGAATCGCTATTGTCGGCACCAGTGAAGCGCCGCTCACGCCCGAAGTGTTCGAAGGTTTTAATGTTATGGGTGCGCTCGCAGAAGATTCGAAACTGCGCGCTCTCGATAGCCTCGCGCCCGGCGCCTCTTTCGATTCGCGTCGTGCCTGCCGCCCGTTCGGCAATAACTGCGGCTTTACACTCGCCGAATCGTCGCAGTTTGTCATTCTGATGGACGACGCACTCGCACTCGAATTGGGCGCCAACATACTAGGCTCGGTGAGCGATGTTTTCATAAACGCCGACGGCTACAAAAAATCAATCGCAGGACCCGGCGCGGGGAACTATCTTACGGTCGCCAAGGCCGCTGCGGCGGCGCGCTCCATTGTGGGTGAACGCGCGTTGCGTGAGCGCAGCATCGTTCAGGCACACGGTACAGGCACGCCGCAAAACCGCGTCAGCGAATCGGCTATTTTAAATCGCGTTGCGAAAGAATTCGGCATACAAGGTTGGCGCATCGCCGCTGTTAAGGCGTTCGTTGGGCATTCATTAGCGAGCTCTGCCGGCGACCAATTGATGTCTACCTTGGGGCTTTGGGCACACGGGACAATACCCGGCATAGAAACAGTCACGGAACTCGCCGACGACGTTAAACGAGACAACCTCGACTTCGTTTTGAAACATCGAGAGAGCGATGTGGGAACAATCGACGTCGCACTTTTAAACTCTAAGGGTTTCGGTGGCAACAATGCGTCGGCGACAGTGCTCGCCCCTCACATCACCCGAAAGATACTTGCAGCGCGCCATGGGCAGAAAGCGATGACGGATTACTTTCATCATAACGAGGCTATTGCTGCTAACAGCAACGACTACGATGCAGCGGCCTCGCGCGGCGACCATCGCATTCTTTACCACTTCGACGACGGTGTGCTCGGCGAGGAGGACCTCGCGTTCGGCGCGACAACCACTGTACGCTGTGCGTCGGTGCAGGTGGGCGAAAATCGCCCACCCATCAATCTTGATCTAAAAAGCCCCTATGCTGGACTCGCGGATTAGCCTTTGATCTCGAGCGCATGCTCCTCGGCGATGCGCTGCTTCCAGATCGCAGGCCCGGTGTTGTGCACCGAAGTGCCAGAGGAATCAACCGCAACGGTAACCGGCATATCTTCAACAACAAACTCGTGAATAGCCTCCATGCCGAGGTCCTCGAATGCGACGACTTTAGACTGACGAATCGCTTTCGAAACAAGGTAGGCTGCCCCGCCCACGGCCATGAGATAAACCGCTTTGTGCTTCTTGATGGCTTCTATGCCGATGGGGCCTCGTTCTGCTTTGCCCACCATGCCGATCAATCCTGTTTTCTCGAGCATGTCATCGGTGAACTTGTCCATACGCGTGGCTGTGGTTGGGCCAGCTGGCCCGATCACTTCGTCGCGCACGGCATCTACGGGGCCTACGTAGTAAATAAACTTATTCTTAAAATCTACGCCAGCAGGCAGGGGCTCGCCATTAGCCAGCTGCGTTAACAGACGCTTGTGTGCCGCGTCGCGTCCAGTAAGAAGTGTACCGGAAAGCAATAACGTCTCGCCTGGTTGCCAGTGCGTAATTTCCTCCGGTGTGACTGTGTCCAGATTCACACGCCGCGCTCGCGGCCCCACATCCCAAGTGATCTCAGGCCAATCGGCTAAACTCGGCGGTGTCAGCTCTGCAGGGCCGTTGCCGTCGAGGTGAAAATGGGCATGTCTTGTCGCAGCGCAGTTAGGAATCATCGCAACAGGCAGCGAGGCGGCATGGGTAGGATAGTCGCTGATTTTAACATCGAGCACGGTGGTCAACCCGCCAAGGCCTTGCGCACCGATGCCTAGATTATTCACGCGCTCCATGATTTCTAGCCGAAGCTCTTCGACACGCGAATTGGGGCCCCGCTTACGTAATTCATGTATATCAATAGGGTCCATCAAAGACTCTTTCGCCAGCAGCATTGCTTTCTCGGCTGTGCCACCAATACCGATTCCAAGCATGCCTGGCGGACACCAGCCTGCACCCATTGTTGGCACGGTACGTTCGACCCAATCAACAATGCTGTCGCTCGGATTTAACATGGCGAGTTTGGACTTGTTTTCCGAACCGCCGCCTTTGGCGGCGAGTTTTACCTCGACCGAATTCCCCGGCACGATTTCCATATGCACGACTGCAGGCGTATTGTCGCCCGAGTTTTTGCGCAGGCCCGCGGGGTCGAGAAGTATAGAGGCACGAAGGACGTTATCAGGGTGGAGATAAGCACGGCGCACGCCTTCATTAACCATGTCGGTGATCGACATAGAGCCTTCCCACTGCACCTGCATACCGATTTTCAAGAATACACAAACAATACCTGTGTCTTGGCAAATAGGCCGCTTACCCTCGGCACAAAGGCGCGAGTTGATTAATATCTGCGCCATCGCGTCTTTTGCAGCCGGAGATTCTTCGCGCTCGTAAGCGCCGTGAACCGCTTGTACAAAGTCGATGGGATGGTAATACGAAATATACTGCAATGCGTCGGCGACGCTCTGGATAAGGTCTTCGTTACGAATTAGGGTTGTCACTGTTTCACCTCTAAAGTTTGGCCATGCCTTGCATTGATGAAGGCGCTGGCTTAAGGTTTAGCGCGTCATTTTACAGTCTACCATCGCTCAACCGGTGCTGCGATGCTCTGCCGATCGAATTATCAGTTTTAACACCCGGAAATCATTTAGTGGCTCGTTCGCGATAGCTCGCATATAACCTTACATTATGGAATCTACTGCATGCTCGACTCTAGCAACGCCAACATAGAATACAGCCTGGACGCGGGGGTCTTTGTCCTTAAAATAAATCGTCCGGAGAAAAAGAACGCACTGCTGCCAGGCATGTATTCGGCCCTTGCCGAAGGCCTGCGCTGGGCAGACAACGCCGACGATGTTCGCGTGACGCTGATCCGCGGCGTGGATAATTGCTTCACTAGCGGCAACGATGTAAACGGATTTGTGAGCAACGATTCCGATTCTTCGCAGGGTCGTCCATCACAAGATCTCATGCATGCGCTTAACGACAGCAAGAAGCCGATTGTGGCGGCTATTAGCGGCCTTGCCATTGGCATCGGCACAACGCTGCTGTTTCACTGCGATCTGGTGTACGCCTCACGTGATTGTTTTCTGCAAATGCCTTTCACGCGCTTAGGGTTATGCCCCGAGGCGGGTTCGAGCTATTTGTTGCCTCGCCAATTAGGCCACCAGCGCGCATCGGAAATGCTGCTCTTAGGCGATCGCATGAGTGCCAAACAGGCGCGCGACTATGGCGTGGTGAATGAAGTTCTAGATCAGGCTGACTATTTAGACTATGCCATGACTAAAGCACAGCAACTCGCCGCCCTACCTGCCGATTCGGTTCAAACCAGTAAACGCCTCATCAAAACTGGCTCACCCGAGGCGACGCGCGCGGTCATCAATGATGAATTGGTCGAGTTCAATCGCCTGCTACAGACACCAGAGGCGCAGGCTATTGTGCAGGCATTCTTAGCAAAGTCCGCGGCTAAATAATAGAAGCCGTGAGGCACAAGAGGCGGAAGACTTTTACTCGAGCAAGAAGTCTTTCGCCGCGTTTACCTTCTTTGCAAGGTAGTCATTACCCCCGCGGTCAGGGTGTAATTTGCGCATTAAATCTCTATGCGCGGCGACAATATCAGCCCGCTCCGCACCCTCTTCGAGCCCCAGCACTTCCAGAGCGTGCGCTCTATTCATTTCTTCGTAACTGCCGCTTTCCGCTCGCTTGCTCGTTCCTGCCGATTCTTCCCAATCTGGGTGTGCATGAGCAAGATATGCCTGCAATAGCTGGACAGAATCGCCATCTGCACAGCACTCGGAAAGCAGCCTTAAGAGCTCTTCGAGACTCATGCTTACGAGCGGTCGCCCGGCGAAATCACCTTCAACCACCTCACCCTGCATTTCTGCCGTTTCATGATCGAGCGACATGGCTAAGAATCGCGTTCGGATTGTGGACTGCTGTCCGGGTTGACGAGGTTTGCTGGCACCCGCGCGCCCGCGCAGCATTTGCACCATCGGCAGGAAGCGGAGTAGCGCTGGTAGCAGCCTGAATAGCGAGGTCGCCGCCAATCCTAGTGGCGCCAAAATAAATTGCACCGGCAATCGACCCATCGCAATTAGCACACCAACCACTAACAATCCCGTAAGGCTTATTACGAGCCAGCGTTTCTGAGTCGCCGAAAGGGCTGCATGGCGCGTAATGCGCTGGGCCAACCAATAGGCAAATAGGGGCAACAGGATGATGAGCAGCAGTCTAAAAATCATGGAAGAGATAACTCATTCAGTTTTAGCGGCGAATTTGACTTTCGAGTAAAGCGACTGCAACAGCCGCGTCTTTGTTCCGCGTGCCAAACGCGGTCAGTGCTTTCATGCCGCCAGCTGCGTAGGCGGCAACTGCGCGCAATAGATGCGCAAGCTGCGCAGCGCTAGCAGAATCGAAGCGACTATACGCGCCTCCCGAAAGCCTGCATAAGTCTTTAAAACCTGCCGTAGCGATCGCGTCGCGACCTTCTTGAAAGACAAACAACGGCACTTTCAAAAGACCCAGTTTGCCGGCGAGATCCGCAAGCACATCGATGTCTTCTTCTAAACAATCGCCTACGTAGACCACACAGCTGAGCGGTTTAACTGAGTTTTCCCGCATCGCGTGTTGCAAGACAGCACCGATTTGAGTACGCCCAGCCTCACATCGAAGCCCCTGCATAATACCCAACACGCTGTCCGCGCTACTCTGCCAATCGCTGGCGAAAAAATCACCGAACCCGCGAAAATAGCATAGCTGAACAGTAAGGCCACCGAGAGCCGCCGCCTCGCCAAACATCTGTGCTTGGAGATGGCTCGCACTATCCCAAGTTGCCTGTCTGCTCGCCGTCGCATCCAAGGCAAATAGGAGTCTCCCGTCGCCACTACCCTTAGGTAGCGAAGCTACTTTAGTTAAAAAAGCATTTACCTCCGCTGAAGACGAGACGAGTTGATTGCCTCCCACTTTCGCGGCTTTGTCGGCAGGAAGAGAAAAGCTAGACGCAGGCTCTTCAGCAATCGAGGCTATACTGGACTGGGTGAGCTTACTCAGGAATGTGGTCAGAAATTTTTTCTTCATAACCGAAGATTAGCATGGTGAAAGGCGTGCGATACATCTGAAGTTTGTCATGCCAGTCCCGCGCGACTTTGATCGGCTTTATTACGGCATCAGAGACTTGTGTCTTACCAGCAGTTTGGGTGAAATAACACGCGGATGAGTAACGCAGGCTAAAAGCTTGTTCTTCAACTTGCTCTCAGCTCGGTAACACCTATGATAATGCTTGAGCTTGAAAACCTGGGCTTGTAAACCTGAGCCTGAAAAAAAGGATGGTGCGGACGGGGAGACTTGAACTCCCACACCTTTCGATACTAGAACCTAAATCTAGCGCGTCTACCAATTCCGCCACGTCCGCAGCGCTTAACCAAAAAACATGCACTGGTCGGTTAAGGGAGGCGCATTATACCCGATCAGCGCGTTTTGCCAAGCGCTAGTAAGCGAAGATACGGCATCCTATACTCTGTCTCGAATAATAGTTAACGCAGAGGAACAACTATGGCTCATTTAGATCTCGACATTACAAACGGTGTCGCAACACTCACGATGAATCGTCCAGAGGCACGCAACGCACTCAGTATGGAGATGCGCGCCCAGCTCATCGATGTGCTTCATGACATCGAACACGATGATACCGTGCGCTGTGTTGTGCTGAAGGGCGCTGGCGATCATTTTATGGCGGGCGGCGATGTAAAGGGTATGAGTGAGTCAATAAAAAAAGACCCCTCCGATGTGCGCAAAGAATTCCTACTTCGAATTCACGACCTGCACCCCATTATGTTCGCCATGCGCCGCATGCCGAAACCAATTATAGCTAGTTGTCGCGGCGCAGCAGCCGGTGCCGGAGTCAGCATGGCGCTTGCCTGCGACCTGGTGATTGCAGCAGACGATGCTTTCTTTACACTCGCTTATTGCAAAATCGGTACAAGCCCCGACGGCTCTTCATCTTTCCACTTGCCCCGCGCGGTAGGCATCAAGAAGGCGATGGAGATAGCACTGTTAGGCGATAGATTTGGCGCGCAGGAGGCAAAAGACATCGGGATGATTAATTTCGTCGTGCCAAACGCCGAACTCGACGCCGAAACGGCGGCTCTCGCTCAGCGTCTCGCCGCTGGCCCAACGCATGTCTATGGCAATACGAAGGCATTATTCTATCGCTCTCTCGAAAGCGAATTCGAATCGCAGCTTCAGGCAGAGGCAGAGTATTTTGCCGACTGCGCGTCGCGTGCCGACTTCAGAGAGGGAGTTAGTGCCTTCGTCGAAAAGCGGAGTCCTAATTTTACTGGCAATTAAGAGTAAGAGGCGAAAACACCTCCCTGCTCTCCCCAGTTATTGCGCTGGGCGAAGCATCGACTGCAAGGTTTCAACATTCTGTTGTAACCTGTAGAGGCTGTCGTTTACTTGAAGTCTGTAGGCATTCACAGACTCCATTGACTGCTCGACATAGTCGAGCCGCCCAGCCAGCCCGAGCACCGTGCTGTCTCCACTGTTAAGAGACGCCTGTATCGACACGAGGTCTCCGCGCAATCCGTCGAGTTCCGCGACCTGCGCGTTTAACTGACCCATCGCCGTCGTGGCTGCAGCCAGCTCATTGGCTAGAGTATTGAGTCGAGTTTCGACGCCAATCAACGATTCCGCCGAGGTGGCGAGACGCGAAGCGTTCTGCGCAATCGTCTCGTCTTGGCCTTCATTGGTAAGCCTGATCCTCGCAGCCTCGCCTTTCAACTCGTCTATATTGCCATTGAGTACGCGTCGAGCAGCCCAAAGTTTATCGATCTCAGAAAAATTAAAGTCCATCCGCTCGATCATCTTAAGCGTCGACTCCTCGGCACTATCACCAACAAGGCTTAGTCGACGTTCTAGATCAGCAATGCGAAGCTCCGCCGAACGCGCATCTGCATTGGCTTCTTGCGTATAAAAATAGCCATAACCCGCACCGCCAAACACAGCTAAAAATAAAATTGCTATCGCAGCCTTCAGACCCGCAGAGCTGCGAGGCTGCGCAATGCCTCGCGCAGGCATGACGATATCTTGCCCCTGAGCTTTGCGATTACTGAGGTGACTGTCTACATCATCGCGCTCGGGCACCATCGGGGGAAGCCGACCGAGGTCATCGTTGTCTCTCATGCTTAGGCTCACTGAAAAGATTGGAATTAATGGACTCATTATCTACAAATTGGACAACGCCCGCTATCCCTATACCCCTAGTTAGTCACTATGAATGCATCTGCGATTCAATAGCCTGCCGAATGCAGCAAGTGCTACACTTCTCTCCGAATAATTAAAAAAACCAATAAAGGAGCTACCCCCAATGGAACTCGATAATTTAGTCCCCTTTTTAGTCCGCTGGATTCACCTTTTCGCAGGTGTCGTGTGGATAGGCATCCTCTACTACTTCAACTTTGTCCAAACTGAGTATTTCAAAGTCGCAGACCCGGCCGCGAAAGCCTCGGCGATATCAAAGTTACTCCCTAATGCACTCAAATGGTTTCGCTATGGCGCACTAGTCACCTTTATTTCCGGCATCGCTCTCGCAGGCTATCTCGCTGCCGCAGTAAACTTCTACATCATTCTCGGCATGCTCATGGGTACATTCATGTTCCTCAATGTGTGGCTGATCATCTGGCCGAATCAGAAAATCGTCATGGCCTCGAATGAGCAAGTACTCGGCGGCGGTGAAGCGCTTCCCGAAGCTGCGGGCGCCGCGGGTAAGGCGGGATTAGCCTCAAGAACTAATACCTTATTCTCACTGCCAATGCTGCTTTTCATGGTAGCCTCTGGACACTTAAACGGACTTGGTGGTTTGCCAATGGGCGCAGAAATGGGCGTCAGCAGCACCGCATCGGCTGTTGCTGTTATCCTCATTCTTGCGATCGAAGCGAACGCGATTAAAGGCAAGATGGGACCGATGGCGAGCGTCGTCGGCGTTGTGCACTTAGGTGTTGCGCTGGCTGCCGTGCTGTTAGTGGTTGTTCAATACCTCTAACCACTGCTTTTCTCAGGCAGCTGAGTTCACTCGGCTGCCGCTTTCAAGACTCTGCATACCCTGAACACTTTCAACACTTTTAACACTTTGACGATTTTGAAGGATCGATTTGAGTCCTGATGCTAGCAGGTCTAAAATCGACCTTTCGCCGTATTTGTTACCGTAAAATCTCTAATCATCAACCCTAAGTAGTAGCAGGAGCATAATCATTCTTATGAGCTTACACCTTCCAGAACTCCCCTTCGCCAAAGACTCACTCGCACCCCATATGTCGGCTGACACCTTCGACTATCACCATGGCAAACACCACAACGCCTATGTTGTGAAGGGGAACGAACTCCTCGCCGACGCCGGAATCGAAGGCACAGATTTAGAGCAACTCGTTCACGACACAGCGAAGATCGGCGGCGCACTGTTCAACAACGTGGGCCAACATTACAACCACAGCTTCTTCTGGAACAGCCTCAGCCCTTCCGGCGGTGGCGCACCGACCGGCGATATTGCCGCGCGTATCGACGCCGATTTCGGCAGCTTCGACGAGTTCAAAGCTCAGTTTGTCGCGGGCGGCGTAAGCCAATTCGGCAGCGGGTGGGTATGGCTAGTAGAGCGCGATGGCAAGCTAGCGATTGAAAAGTCAGCGAATGCCGAAACGCCGCTAACCTCCGGTGCTAAACCCCTGCTCGTTTGCGATGTCTGGGAACATGCCTATTACCTAGACTTCCAAAATCGTCGTCCAGACTTTTTGGCGTCGTACATCGACAACCTCGTCAACTGGGATTTTGCCAACGCGAATCTAGCGGCTTAGTCAGCAAGCGCTGAGAGAGATAATCACAAACTACCGCTCACAAAAAAAGCAGACAATGTCATTGTCTGCTTTTTTTTGTGACGTTGTTTTTACGCTGTCGTCACACGAAAAAGGGCGAGCTTTACATCATGCCGCCCATACCACCCATTCCGCCCATGCCGCCCATGCCGCCCATATCAGGCATAGCCGGCGCAGCACCCTTTTCTTCAGGTGCATCGGTAACCATCGCTTCGGTGGTGATCATTAGACCAGCAACCGAACCGGCAGCTTGAATTGCTGTGCGTGTGACCTTGGCGGGGTCGAGAATACCCATCTCAATCATGTCGCCGTATTCACCTGTCGCCGCGTTGAAGCCGAAATTGCCTTTACCTGCTGCAACTTTGTCCAAAACTACCGAGCCTTCACCACCTGCATTGCTGACGATCTGGCGCAGTGGCGCAGTAACCGCTTTGAGCAATAAACCAATACCGACGTTCTGGTCTTCGTTGTCGCCCTTGAGGCCTGTCACCGCTTGCAGTGCACGCACAAGCGCGACGCCGCCGCCAGGAACAACACCCTCTTCGACCGCTGCGCGAGTCGAATGCAATGCGTCTTCAACGCGTGCCTTCTTCTCTTTCATTTCGATTTCGGTACCCGCACCCACTTTGATTACGGCAACGCCGCCAGCAAGTTTCGCGACGCGCTCTTGCAGTTTCTCACGATCGTAGTCAGATGAAGTCTCTTCGATCTGCGCACGAATCTGGCTTACGCGGCCTTCGATTGCTTTCGCATCGCCCGAGCCATCGATGATAGTCGTGTTTTCTTTAGTGATCTGCACACGCTTGGCGCTGCCCAAATCGTCTACTGTCGCGCCTTCCAGGTTGAGGCCAACTTCTTCAGAGATAACAGTACCGCCGGTTAGCACAGCGATGTCTTCGAGCATCGCCTTACGACGGTCTCCGAAGCCAGGCGCCTTAACCGCAGCGACTTTCACGATACCGCGCATGTTATTTACAACCAGTGTCGCGAGCGCTTCACCTTCGACGTCTTCTGCGATAACCAACAGAGGACGACCAGACTTAGCCACGCCTTCAAGCAGGCCAAGCATGTCGCGAATGTTCGACACTTTCTTGTCGACCAAGAGGATCAGCGGGCTTTCGAGATCGACGCTCATGCTCTCTTGGTTGTTGATGAAGTAAGCAGAGAGATAGCCGCGGTCGAACTGCATGCCTTCCACGATGTCCAGCTCGTTCTCAAGACCTGAACCATCTTCCACTGTGATGACGCCTTCTTTACCAACCTTGTCCATTGCCTCAGCAATAATGCGGCCGACCTCTTCATCAGAGTTCGCAGAGATAGTGCCTACCTGTGCAATCGCTTTGGAGTCGGTGCAAGGAGTCGAGAGCTTGCCTACCTCTAGCACGAGCGCCGCAACAGCCTTATCGACTCCGCGCTTCAAATCCATTGGATTCATACCTGCAGCGACAGCCTTTAGGCCTTCGTTGAGAATTGATTGGGCAAGAACGGTGGCAGTCGTTGTGCCGTCGCCAGCGACGTCAGACGTCTGCGAGGCAACCTCTTTAACCATCTGCGCACCCATGTTCTCGAAACGGTCAGCGAGTTCAATCTCTTTCGCTACCGAGACGCCATCCTTAGTAACTGTCGGCGCGCCGAAAGACTTGTCGAGGATGACATTGCGGCCCTTAGGACCGAGGGTAACTTTAACCGCGTCTGCGAGAATGTTGACACCCGCGAGGAGTCGTTGGCGCGCGGGATCGCCGAATTTTACTTCTTTAGCCATGTTGAATATTCCTATCTAAATAGAGGTTGGTCTTGGAAAACTCGAGCGCATAGCTCTTAGCTTTCGATAACGCCGTAGATCTCGCCTTCGCTGAGGATCAATAGCTCCTCATCGCCGATCTTGACCGTATTGCTGGCGTATTTGCCAAATACCACGGTGTCACCTACTTTTAAGTCGACCGGCTGCGTGTCGCCGTTCTCTTGACGCTTGCCTGGTCCCACGGCGATTACTTCACCTTGAGCAGGCTTTTCAGAAGCAGAACCGGGCAGCACGATGCCCCCTGCGCTTGTCTTTTCTTCTTCGGTGCGTCTTACAACAACGCGGTCTTGCAATGGGCGGATATTCATCTTTCGTCACTCCTAAATCAAAGGTCTTGATTGCCAGAATTGAAAAGGGCTACGCGGGGCTATGCCGTCGAGAAGCCGATCATCACTTACCAAGTGTCGACGCCCTTTGGCGGCGAGTTAGTAGATGAGTGCAAGATGGGGATTGGTGGCAGGAATTCAATGCCTAGAGGGCAAATTCTTTGCTAACTCAGCACTAATCAAATGGCCTGTTTAAAGGCGATCGCAGTTAGCACGATGGTGACTCGAAAATTCTTAGTAGAATTTTTCGAGATAAATTATTTAATTTATTGAATTTATTAGATTTTATATTTATTTTCTTCGCGCGAGGAATGTGATGAACGGGCTTTTTTATCCGCCTCACTCACCCCTTTATCCAGTGTTGCACTATCGCCTTCTCTTACAATCTCGCCCTCTCTTACAATCTCGCCCTCGATGATTTCACCCTCAGCACTACCCGCTGCGCTGGTATCAAACCCTTGGTGCTCGCCGCTGACACCACCCTGCGATCTGCGGTTAAACCCAGCGCTAAACCCACCAACAGACCCACCAGAAAAACCGGCCCCCAGTCCGCCCCCCGCGCGCACTAGACCGCTGCGAAGCAGTCTCGCCGCGATGAGTCTTCGCAGCGGCCCTGCCAGAAACACAAACCCTAGCGTGTCTGTTATAAATCCTGGGGTTAGCAACAATGCCCCTGCGGCGGCTAAAAGCATGCCTTCGATAATCTCCTGTGCAGGCAGCTCTCCCGAGCTGAGTCGTGCATTCGCCCTCGTTAGGGTCGCAATGCCCTGTTGCTTAAGGACCTGTACCCCGATCACAGCCGTTGCCACCACTAAACCAAGCGTAGACAGCCCCCCAATCTGATCGCTTACCTCGAACAACAGCAACATCTCGACAAGCGGCACAGCGATGAAAAATAAAAACAGGAAACGCACGAAATAAACTCCTTGGCTGGACAGGCTAATCATTCTACGCGATCTTATCGCGCATGCACCCTATCGAACCTTTCAACCCTCAAGAACGAATTTGGCAGATTGTCCACCAGATTCCGGCAGGCCGCGTCGCAAGCTATGGACAAATTGCGGCACTCGCCGGTTTGCCTGGCCGTGCGAGACAAGTCGGCAATGTGCTAAAAAATCTGCCGAAGCCAACGACGCTGCCCTGGCATCGCGTCTGTAATTCTCAAGGGCGGCTCTCATTACCCGAAGGCAGCGCAAGCTATCGAGAGCAGAAAGACCGGCTCGAGTCTGAAGGCATTGTCTTTGTTAGAGGACGCATTGCACTCGCGCGTTACGGGTGGGATGCCGTAACCTGACGCGCAGAATAGCCCGGCAGTAGCCGCCCAACCCACACCAAAAGCCCCAAACCAGGGATTACCATCAGCGTTGTCAGAATGAAAAAACTCGCCCAGTCGCCGCCGAGCGCGTCGATAACGAAACCGCTCCCAGCTGCCAGTGTCGTTCTTCCGAAATTCGATACAGACGCCATGAGCGCATACTGTGTACCGGTATAAGTACGACTGGTGAAATACGAGATAAACGAGACGAACGCGACGGTTGCAAAGGCTTGAAAGAAATTATCAACCAAAAGCGCAAGCATAAGCAGATTTGTATTTGGGCCAACCACGGCGATCAGCGCAAACATGAGGTTGGCACCCGCCATGGCGATGCCGGCAACAAAAAGTCCTCGGATGACACCGAAGCGCGTGTTGATCACCGCGCCCAGCAACGAAAACCCAGCGGTGACTAGCCCACCAAAAAATTTCTGATAAAGGCTGATTTCGTCGCGCGAGAACCCAACTTCGACATAAAACACCAGCGACATACGCCCGAGCATCGCTTCGCCGAGTCGAAAGACGAGCAGAAGCAACAGCACCGAAAGTGCGAGGCGAAAACCGCAGCGCTGAAAGAACTCGGCGAAAGGCGCTATTAGTGTTGCTTGGATCCAGTCGCTCAAACTTGGCGACTCACTTTGTGCCACCGCGGCTCCTACAGCCTCTTCGCCTTCGTTGGGGGGCCTAGGGGTAAGGAGCACCAGTAGAGCGAGCACTGCAACCATAGCCGCTAAGACGAGATACACGCGATCCCAGCTCATGCCGATTGTTTCGCCGCCTAATGCCACCGCGAGCGCACCACCGATAAAGCCATAACCGGCAAACCAGCCCGTGGTGCTAACCGCTGCCGCATACGGCATTTTTCTATCCATCTCTTCACGGTTAAACAGCATGATGCGGTAGGCATCAACGCTGATATCGAGTGTCGCAGAACAAATAGCGATACCGAGTGCCAGCAGGCTGATCTGCACGAGACTGACGCTAGGATCGCTTAGGCCAAGGCCGAGAACCAGCAGCGACATACCCGCAAGGCAGAGCACAATCCATGACCTGCGCTGGCCAAGGCGTTTACCTAGGAAAGGTAAAGGCATGCGATCAACAAAAGGCGCCCACAGCCAATTGACCGCATATACCGTGGCGATCACGCCAAAAAAACCTATCGCCGACCGCGAAAGGCCTGACTGCTGCAGCCAAAGCGTTAGCACCGACCCATGCAGAACCCACGGAAACCCACTACAAAAACCGAATAGCAACACAGCGAGAAATCGCCTGTCGCGAAGCTGGGCTAGGGTCTCGACGAAAGACAATGAATCGCGCTGAGTCGCCTGCAAGATTAGTCTCTGAAATTATTAAACTGCAGGGGTATATCGAGCGGAAGCTCTCGCAGAAAGGCGATGACTTCTTGCAAATCGTCGCGCTTTTTGCCGGTTACGCGTAACTTGTCGCCCTGAATCGCTGTCTGGACTTTCAGTTTTTTATCTTTGATCTGCTTCACGAGTTTGCGAGCAATGTCAGACTCGATACCTTGCTGGACAGTCACCGCAAGCGTTGCGCGCTGCCCGCTAAGCTGAACGTCGCCTTCGCTGAGGCTTTTTAAATCGACTCCGCGCTTGACGAGTTTGCCCCGAAGAATCTCGAGCATTTGTTGCAGCTGAAAGTCCACCTCGGCTGTCAGCGTGATTTCGTTTTCCTTCGCTAAGGCGAAGGATGCATCAATTCCTTTAAAGTCGAAGCGGGTGCCTACCTCTTTGTTGGATTGTTCCATCGCGTTGCGCACTTCGTGAACGTCAACCTCGGATACGATATCGAATGTTGGCATTGGGTGTCTCCTAAATAGTCGTGGCGGCTGATGCCGCTAGCCAGTAAGTAACCTAGAGCTTGCTGGTGAGGTAATGTTACCATCATCATCTACGCGAAGCCTCCCAATCAAAACTCGGGGGGAACTCGCCTCAAAATGAGCAGATTGTGAGCCAATTCCAACCCTTTCGACTTCTACTAGCTGCCTCTTTACTCGCTTTTACAGCGATATTGGGCTCGCTATTAAGTGGCAGTGTCGATCTGTCATTCAGCGACCTCATGAGCTATGTGCTAGGTGACCTTCCTGATCTGCAGCGTCAGGTGCTCGAGGATATCCGGCTCCCTCGCACCCTGGCCGCGTTCGTCACAGGTGCAGCGCTCGCGCTCGCGGGCGTTCTTATGCAAGTGCTGCTGCGCAACCCTCTCGCCGACCCCTATATTCTCGGCCTCTCGGGTGGCGCAGCCGTCGGTGCGCTGGCAAGTATTATGCTGGGACTTGGCGGCTGGTGGCTCTCGAGCACCGCTTTTGTCGGCGCGCTTATTTCCGTAGGCGTTGTCTTTGGTATTGCCAGCCGCGCGGGCAGTTGGTCGACAACGCATCTCTTGCTTACCGGTGTCGTAGTCTCAGCCGGTTGGGGCGCGCTAATCAATCTGATGCTCTCGACGAGTGCGAGCGCTAGCGTGCAAGGCATGCTGTTTTGGCTTATGGGAGACCTCAGCCAAAGTAGCGTCGGGCCCGCACAAATCGGGGTATTAGTCGTTGGCGCCGCTCTGGCTATGCGCGCGGCGCGCTCACTCAATGTCCTTGTGCGAGGTGACCTCGTCGCGGCCAGTCTTGGGGTCGATATTAAACGCCTGCGTCTCAGCCTTTTCTTTGGCGCCTCGCTGCTCACCGTTATCGCAGTCACTACCGCCGGCAGTGTCGGCTTCGTCGGTCTGGTTGTGCCTCATATGCTGCGATTAATCGGGGCGCGCGACCATCGCGTCCTCATCCCTTTTTCGCTTCTGACAGGCGGCACATTTCTTGTTGTTGCCGACACGCTCGCGCGCACACTCCTCGCGCCTCAGCAACTGCCCGTGGGCGTGATCACCGCGCTTATCGGCGTACCTAGCTTTATCGCCATACTAAGGAGCACTCCGAGCAAATGACCCCGCTTCTTACAGCGAACTCACTCTCGCTACGTGCCGGCTCTCGAACGCTGTGCTGCGATCTGAGCTTCAGTATAAACACGGGTGAGCGCTGGGGTTTACTCGGGAAAAATGGCGCAGGGAAAACGAGTTTGCTGCATACGCTCGCGGGTTTAAGAACACCTGCCGCAGGGAATGTATTACTTGGCGACCAAAACCTATCGACGCTGAGCTCTGCACACATCGCTCTTCACATAGGGCTGTTGCTCCAAGAGTCAGTCGATGCGCTGCCCTCTACTGTTATAGAAACGGCCTTACTCGGTCGCCACCCGCATGCCCGGGGGCGACTTTTCGACAATTCGAAAGATCTTGGCCTCGCTTACGAATCATTGCGCCAACTAGGTATTGAAAGCCTCGCCTCGCGTGCTGTTACCTCCCTTTCGGGCGGCGAACGGCAACGTTTGGCGCTCGCCATGTTGCTCGCGCAACAACCCCGTCTTTTGCTCTTAGACGAGCCTAGTAATCACTTAGACTTAGGCTTTCAAACACAACTGATCACCCTGCTGCTTTCACAGGCTGGCGGCAAAAGCGAAGCGACGACCGAACTCTCGGCGCCGAACCATCACACGCCTAAAGAAGCCGCGGTGATCATGGCCACTCACGATATCAATTTAGCTGCGCGGGTCTGCGACAACATTGTGTTAATGGTAAGTGATGTCGAGACCTTAGTTGGAAGCGCGGAGGAAATACTCACCGAAGAAACCCTCGGCAGGGCGTATGATTGCCCGATAGCGCGGGTCGAGCACAAGGGTAGAACGTTGTTCTACCCTGTCTAGAAACCCTTGCGATTAGACGCCCGAGCCCTAAAGAATCAGATTACGAATATCGCTTAGCACTTTCTCGAGGTAGGTGACGAACAGTCCGCCGTCAACACCATTTACCGCCTTGTGGTCATACGACAGAGTGATCGGTAGCATCTGGCGAGGCACAAATTGTCCCCCGATATACTGCGGCTTTATCTGCGTCTTCGCGACACCTAAGATCGCAACCTCAGGGGCGTTCACTATAGGCGTAAATCCAGTGCCGCCAATAGCGCCCAAGCTTGAGATAGTAAAGCAGGCGCCCTGCATTTCCTCTCGCGCCAACTTGCGATCTTTCGCCTTATTCGAAAGCTCTATAACCTCTGCCGCGAGCTCCCAGAGACTTTTCTTGTCTACGTCACGCACAACCGGAACAACAAGACCGGCCTCCGTCGCCACCGCCACGCCAATGTGAATATACTTTTTCTGAATTAAGTGCTCGCCCGAGGAATGCAGCGACACATTAAACTGAGGCAGCTCTGCTAAAGCGCCAGCGCAGGCTTTCAGCAAGAACGGCAAGAAAGTCATCTTGACGCCCTTCCGTTGTGCTTCGCCTTTGAGGCTCGCCCTAAACTCTTCGAGGTCGCTAATATCTATTTCATTAAACTGCGCCACGTGCGGCACTGCGTTCCAGTTGCGCTGCATATTAATTGCGGTGAGCTTGTGCAACTTGCTGCGCGGCACTTCTTCGATCTCGCCAAACTGACTAAAATCGATATCAGGTACTGCAGCAATCCCAACGCCTGTCAGTGCCGTCGTGGGTGTATTAATACGTGTTTTAACAAAACCATGAATGTCTTCTTTGATGATGCGCGACTTTGCCCCGCTCCCACGCACCTGCGTAAGGTCGACGCCGAGTTCGCGCGCGAGCTTGCGCACCGCAGGGCCCGCATAGACTTTGGCTGACTCGGCGCCGGGCACAGGAGCCTGAATACTCGGCACCGACTGCGGCTCGGGTACGGCGGCAGGCGGCTGTGGTTTACTTGGTTCGGACTCGTTTGAGATCGACTGGCCCGGCGGTGCTAAAGGCGCAGTTTCAACCGCAGCGGCTGCTGTTAGGATACGCACGATGCTCGTGCCCGTCTTAACTTTGTCGCCAACGCTTACGAGTATTTCTTGTACTTCACCTGCTCGATCTGCGGGAACATCCATCGCCGCTTTGTCCGATTCGAGCGTCATAAGCGTGTCGTCAACAGTAAGCACGTCACCTACCGCGACTTGAATCTCAATAATCTCCACTTCGTCTTCGGTTCCAATATCGGGCACGACGATATCGAAGGAAACCGGTGCTGCGACGGCCGCCGCACCGAGCCCAACGTCCGCCGGTTGCTCGGCGACTTGTTCAGCCTTCTCGTTATCCGGAGTCGCAGCGACATCGGGGATTGCGGCCGATTCAACGCCTGCCTCGACTTCGAGCGTGAGAATCACACTACCACTGCTTACCTTGTCACCAAGGTTAACCTCGAGGCTTTTAACAATGCCGCTCCTAGGCGCAGGAATCTCCATTGCCGCTTTATCACTCTCTAACACGAGAAGAGAATCTTCCTCGGCTACTGTGTCGCCGACAGCGACAAGAAGCTCGATGACTTCGACATCGCTCGCATCACCCAAATCTGGTACTAGAATTTTTTCTATAGCCACCGCTTCGCTGCTCCCAAAATGATTCGACTCAAATCGCACGCCTCTCGCTAATGCGTGAGCGGATTAGGTTTATTCTGGTCGATGCCTTCTTTCTTCATAAAGGCAGCGATTTGTTTCGCTTCGATCAACCCGCGCGCGCGCAGTTCGGTGAGCGTAGCCAAAACAATAAACTTGGCGTCCACCTCGAAGAAATGACGCAGCTTCTCGCGGCTATCGCTACGACCGAAACCGTCGGTGCCTAGCACCTTGTAAGTGTCTGGAACGAATTCTCTAATCTGGTCCGAATACGACATCATGTAATCGGTAGTCGCGATGACAGGGCCCTGCTTACCGCCGAGCTGCTCGGTGACAAACGGCTTCTTTATCTTAGCCGCAGGATTAAGCATATTTTCGCGAGAAACCGTCAGCGCTTCTCTGCGTAATTCGTTAAAACTCGTTACGCTCCAAACGTCGACGTGAGCTCCAAAATCTTCGCGCAGCGTAGTTGCCGCCTTCCTTACCTCACGAAGTATAGTTCCGCTGCCTAAGAGACGAACCCTAAGCGCGCTCAACTCTTTTCTAGGCTTTGTCGTTGCATAGTCCGTTGCATCGCCATCTTCGAGCAAATACATACCACGAATGATGCCTTCTTCAACGCCCTCGGGCATTTCTGGCTGCACGTAATTCTCATTCATGGTGGTGATGTAATAAAACACCGACTCCATTTCGTCGTACATACGGCGGAGTCCATCCTGAATGATGACTGCAAGCTCATAGGCATAGGTAGGGTCGTAAGTGACGCAATTTGGAATAGTGCCTGCCAAAATATGACTATGGCCATCTTGATGCTGCAACCCTTCTCCATTAAGTGTTGTGCGCCCCGCTGTTGCACCAATAAGAAATCCACGAGCCTGCGAATCGCCGGCGGCCCAGCAGAGATCTCCCACGCGCTGGAAACCGAACATCGAGTAATAAATGTAAAAAGGAATCAACGGGTAGTTGCTAACGCTGTAAGACGTCGCGGCGGCGAGCCATGCCGAAAATGCGCCGGCCTCGCTAATGCCTTCCTCAAGCATCTGCCCCTGTTTATCTTCGCGGTAAAACATGACTTGATTAGAGTCAGCGGGGTCATAGAGTTGGCCTACTGATGAGTAGATTCCCATTTGCCTAAACATGCCTTCCATACCGAAAGTACGCGCCTCATCAGGAACGATCGGTACGACACGCTGACCGATCTCCTTGTCCTTCGCAAGCGTTGAGAGCATGCGTACAAAAGCCATCGTCGTGGAGACTTCGCGCTCACCGCTACTCTTGAGCTGCGAGTCAAAGGCACTCAGTGTTGGAACCGGCAATGGCGTCGTCACACTGCGACGCTGTGGAACAGGTTTACCGAGAGGCTCGCGCACTTTGCGCATGTATTTAAGCTCGAGGCTATCTTCGGCCGGCCGGTAATAGGGTACTTCCTCTAGCTTATCGTCGGGAATTGGAATACCAAACCGGTCACGGAACTTTTTGAGTGACTCGACGTCCAGTTTCTTAACTGAGTGGGCGTTATTCTGGGCCTCGGCAGTATCGCCAAACGCATAGCCTTTGACGGTTTTCGCCAAAATTACTGTTGGCTTACCGCTCGCGCGCGCGGCCTCAGCGTAAGCTGCATAGACTTTATAAGGATCATGGCCGCCACGATTGAGCGCCATAATATCGTCGTCCGAAAGATGCTCGACCATCTTGAGCAGCTCAGGGCTTTTACCAAAGAAATTCTCGCGCGTGTACGCGCCACCCCGGGCCACGTAATTCTGATATTCGCCGTCTACTACTTCGTTCATGCGCGCCTGCAGGATTCCGTCTTTATCGGCCTGCAGCAGCGGGTCCCAATGCCTCCCCCACACCACTTTAATCACATCCCAGCCAGCGCCGCGGAATACGCCCTCAAGCTCTTGAATGATCTTACCATTGCCGCGCACAGGCCCATCTAAACGCTGAAGGTTGCAGTTGATCACGAAGATCAAATTATCGAGCTTCTCGCGCCCTGCCTTGCTGATCGCGCCAAGTGATTCTGGCTCATCGGTTTCCCCGTCGCCAAGAAAAGCCCAAATTTTGCGCCGGCTATTGTCGAGCAGACCGCGACTGGTCTGGTATTTCAGCAGGTGTGCTTGGTAGATCGCCTGGATAGGCCCTAACCCCATCGACACCGTTGGAAACTGCCAGTAGTCCGGCATCAACCAAGGGTGTGGGTAGGATGACAGTCCATTGCCATCAACCTCTTGACGGAAATTATCGAGTTGCTTCTCATCGATACGTCCCTCGAGATAAGACCGCGCATAGATACCCGGCGACGAGTGCCCTTGATAGTAGATGAGGTCACCTTCATCGTGTTCATTGGGACCCCGGAAGAAATAGTTGAAACCAACGTCATAGAGCGTCGCCGCCGATGAGAACGTGGATATATGCCCACCGATACTCGCATTGCGCATGTTTGCGCGCATAACCATGGCCATCGCGTTCCATCGCACAATGCCGCGAATCTCCCGCTCCATAAACATATCGCCGGGCATACGATCTTCGGTCGTTGGGCTGATAGAATTACGATAGTCGGTGTAAACCGCCGTGGAATCTTCGTGAGGATCAACGATCGAAGCGCGGGCAGATAGTGTGTTCAGCAGGTAATGTGCTCGGTCTGAACCCTCTTCATCGATCACTGAATTCAGCGCGTCTAGCCATTCTTTGGTTTCTTCGGGGTTTATATCTTGATGTTCGCTCATCGATCTCATCCTTACCCTGTCAATATTAGCAAAGCTAAAGCTTTATAAAATAGGTGTAACTAAATTACAAGATACCAAGATTTTAGTCTTGATCAACTAACGATTCCAGTTTCATTACGAAATTATGTAGTAAAACTACATAAAAATAGAAAAGACAGATTATGAATGCTGCTACCAGGTATTTCGCCGACAACCCTCTTCCAGTTAGAATCCGACCAATGTGAGTACAGCAACGACGACAAGCCACACTATTTGACTGCGCTCTAGCAGGCCGCTGAGCGCTTCGATCTCGGCGCCCATAGCCGCCTCGTCACAGTCCGCGTTCTGGACTTCATCTGCGGCCGGCTCAGAGAGAGCACAACGAGCCCAGTCTGCGATTAATTGGGCGTTATCGCTTGTCGTATTAAACTCCCACAGATGGCGGCGAAGACGAGAAACACAGCTATTGAAGTCTCCAACAAGAGAGAAGGTAATTGCCAGCAATCGGAGTGGCACCCACTCGATGATAGCGATAATCTTTTCGAGAGGCATCGCCAGTCGCCGATCTTCGCCCCTGCAGAGTTCGGATCTGAGCTGATAGCTGACATAGCCGAACATAACGCCTTCGGGCCCTGCGAACATATAGAGCGTGTACATCATGAACATACGCTCAAAGCTTCTGTAGGCGAGCAAGCGCTTAAATTGACCAACGAGCGCCGAGCCGTCTGCTGCATTCGGGGGTACTTCGAGGCTAAGCTCCGCCTGTAAATAGTCTACACATCCCTGCCTATTGCCTGCGCTCCAAGACTTTAAGAAGTCTCTTGCGAGCCTGCCAGGCTGAGTTCTGTCCATAGCAAAGAGGAGAACAAACAGATGCAGGAGCATCGTCGCCACACCGTAGAACTCCCCTTCAGCCAGCGCCTCAAGAACCATCACCGCGCCAAGCAAAACGCCGTAAATTGCACCTAAGGCTACCGAAAGCCTAAATTTTTCATCTATTTTGAGCTTGCCTACCGATTTGCGCAGCGCTAGCTGATAGCGCCCAAACCAAGAGTCGTCAAAACGATCGACCTCTTTAAGCCAGGTTGCCGTTAAAATAAGACCCAATAAAATAACTAAAAATTTCACGCATCATCCTCGCTCGAATACCCACGATTTCTCACCTAGACCCTGCATCCTAATGCTTACGACGACACTCGGAGTCTCGCGATCTCGCTGTTGAGCTTTTGCCAATCAAAGCCCACACCCGGATCGGTCTTTCGCCCAGGCGCTATATCACTATGACCGACAATGCGATCAGTCGTTACATCGGGGTAATAAAATTCTAACGCAACAAGAATCGCAGCAAGGGAAGCATACTGCGCTTCTTCGTAAACATCGCAATCGGTTCCTTCTAGCTCGATGCCGATCGAGAAATCGTTGCACTCTTCTCGCCCTCTATGCTCAGAGCGGCCAGCATGCCAAGCGCGGCGGTCAAAGTTGACGAATTGAACAACCTTGCCTGAACGCTCTATCAGCACGTGCGCGGAGACTTTAAGCCCAGCGATCTCCTCGAAATAAGGATGCTCACTGCTCTCTAACTGATTGCAAAAGAATCGTTGGATCGCCCCACTGCCGTATTCACCCGGCGGCAAACTAATGCTGTGCACCACAACAAGGTCAATAGAGACGCCAGCGGGACGCTCGCCAAAATTAGGCGAGGCCACCTGCTCTGCCGGGACAAGTTCGCCCTTGGTAATACTGTATTTCATATCAAGTTAATCGTTCTCTGCACACTTACGATCTCTAGCATACGCCAGCACAGCGCGCCCCGCATACCCTCTATTCCTATTCTATCGACCTTGCGCCATACTTCTGCTATCACCCTTTCGATGTCTAAAACTTCCGCTGTTACGCAGGGCCCGCAATGCAAACACTTCACACCCCCCTTCATCGACCCGCAGGGGAAGACATCACTAAAATCGTCACGATGACCTTAGAGGAAGATATCGGCAGCGGCGACATTACCGCCTCTTTAATTCCCGCCGGTCGCGCAGCCACCGCTAAAATCCTTGGGCGCGAAGCAGGCATTCTTTGTGGAACGTCCTTTGCAGACGAAGTTTTTGCGCAAGTCGCTCTAAACTCAGGCAATGTTACAATCGACTGGCATGTCCAGGATGGCGAACCAGTCAATGCGGGCACGGTGATTGCTACCCTCTCGGGGTCTGCGCGCAGCATCCTTACAGGTGAGCGCAGCGCGCTCAATTTGTTGCAAACACTCTCTGCCACCGCTTCGACGAGCCATCGCTATGCGACATTGGTGCAACACACAAAGGTGAAAATTCTTGATACGCGGAAAACCTTACCCGCACTGCGCGTGGCACAGAAATACGCAGTGCGTGTTGGTGGCTGCGACAATCACAGGATCGGGCTTTTCGACGCCTTTCTAATCAAAGAGAATCACATTGCGGCGTGCGGCGGCATCGCAGCATCAGTGCAGCGCGCCAGAACACTAAACAGTGATTCGCCAGTCGAGGTCGAAGTGCAATCGATGAGCGAGCTAGACGAAGCCATCGCCGCTCGTGCGGATATTGTCATGCTCGACAACTTCGATTTAAACCAAACTCGGTTGGCTGTCGCGCATGCCGCAGGGCGAGTCAAACTCGAGGCGTCTGGCAGTATCGACGACGAACGCTTGGTAGCAATAGCAGAGACCGGTGTAGATTATATTTCAATCGGCGCACTCACCAAACATTGCCGGGCGCTTGATCTGTCATTACTGTTCGACTAAGCGCAGCTAGCCAACTGTCAACTGTCATATAAGAGACGCTTGCGAAAACCAATTCACCCCTAAATAAGGGCTTGAGGGAGCGCACGATGGAACACTTAATAAGCAGCTTAATAAAAAGCTTGGCAACAAACCCTCCAAAAGAGCAAGGCGCAATGCCAATCCGCACTCTTCTGCGGCTAACCTTGCGCGCTTTACTGACCCCAATCACACTACTCTGCACTGCCACACTCTGGGCACATGCGGGCGGGCTCGATCAGAACGGCGGGCACTATCAGTTTAATTCCTATCATTGCCACCTTGGCGGCTGTGAGATGCCGGACACATTTAATCGGGTCGGTCGCGACAGCCTCCTTATCAATAGACGCGATAGGGAAAAATTCTTTAACGAGGAGGACTGGAATTTCGAGCAAGATTTCGACAATGACTGTCAGTCGACACGTCAAGAAATGCTTGTGCTGACGAGCAGAATCGAGCCACGCTACACCAATCCAAGAAATTGCATAGTCAGAACAGGTGAATGGCTTGACGAATACACCGGCGAGATTTTCACAGTTGCAACCCAAATCGATATCGACCACGTCATTCCCAGACTCTATGCGCACACGCACGGGGGCGATCGATGGCCACAGAGTAAGAAAATCCAATTCTCCAACGACCCACTCAATCTCGTACTCGTAGAAAAACGCGAAATAAGAAGAAAATCGAATAGAGGCCCTAGTCGTTACCTGCCGCGTAAAGAATTCCAGTGTGAGTACGCAAACCTTTGGAAGGGTTTAGCTGAGAAATACGACCTTGATTTAGACCAGAGAGACGCCAATACACTGAAAAAGATAGAGGAGGAATGCGGTACGGATTGATTGATACGGGAAGACCCGAGGCCCGCCGAGCCGGATAGCATCGACGAGCCAAGGTTTGTTTGAGAGTTGAAAAATTAGTTAAGGGGCAACGATGCTGATATCAGACATGTTGCCGTCCGGATCTAGCGCTGTCTCTCCCGCTGGGAATCCGTTCTCAGACAAAATATAGGCCACGACGTCGGTATATTCCTCGAGCATCAATGAACCCGGATTATCGGCAGGCATCGTTCCTAGGATTGTTTCCCACATCCAAAGCACAGGCTGTCCATCCCAAGACTTGAGTGCATCCCGATAGAAGCGCATGTCGTGACAGGTCTTGCAACTTGTATCGTATGTTGCTTTGCCCGCATCAACTTGTGCCTGGGTAAAGACACCGTCCTTTATTGTGCGAGCCTCTGCGAAAACCACATGCGAGGATATCAAACCTGCGACCAGCAATGCCGCGGAGAAAGCCCGCGTGGCGGCTACGTGAATCGACAGACTCATCGAACTACTTCTCGAACTACTCGTCGCTTTTCTCATTTTAGTACCCATTCTAATCACACCTATCTATAGCCTCGGGTCTTATTACTTCGAGACTCCCATTTGAACGCGCACGGCGCGCATTAAAGCCTCGGCAACATAAACTACCTGCTCAAATCATTCAAGCGTGCGTTTTGTCTGTTGCCCTTGAGCTAATACGCGCTTTTTGAGAATTCAGCTTAGGTTGCATCATATTAATGCGAGCTGAACTGCGCTTTGGCGGTTACAAGCACACCACTAGACGCGGAGAGAGTCAGAGAGATACAGAGAGATACAGAGAGAGGCAGAGAGATACAAAGAGACATCGAGAGAAAAACCTAGCTAGCTACGATCTCAGCGCTCAATTTCATCTCATTTGAGAAATAGCTGTCAGGAAACCTTCCGTAATCGGTTCTATACATGGCAAGGGCTGCACTTTCACAGGGAGCGGCCTTAACTGCCGGGCGCATTCCTACCTCCTCACTGCCTAAGAGAAAAATGCTCAGCCTAATTTAAGATCACGACGGAGAAACACTATGCATAAGCTCAACCTTTACTCGTCTACCCGCTATCGCTTTTTAGGCCGTTCGCAAGCGCGCGGTAGTGGCTTTACTCTCATCGAAGTAATGGTGGTCATCGTCATTATCGGCATTCTCGCCCTAATTGCAGTGCCTCAATACAACGTTTTCGCTCAGCGAGCTGAATTCACGGAACTCGTGTCTGCTGCAGCCCCACTGCGAACGTCTGTCGAAATTGCGATTCAGACGCGCGGGCCCGCTAACCTCGCCGCACTGGACGGAGGCGCAGTTGCTGTGATGGGCATTCCTACTACGGTTGTCGCAGCGGCCGGTGTGCACGGCAGCGTAGTGGCAAACGGCGTTATCACTATGACTTGGCAAGCCGATGGCTCTCCTCTGGCGGGAATTACCTACACCCTAACCCCGAATGGCATCGTGCCTCCGGTGGCATGGGCCGTGGGCGGCACTTGCGTCGCGGCTAATTTCTGCTAAGAGCTCATGCCTGCGCACCCCACCAAAACTCGCGGAGTGCGCCGGCATGGACTATACCTTTATAAGTAAAAATCCTGATAAGACCTAAAAATGCAAAGGCAGCCGACTTCGACAACATTTTCTTGGTATGGATACGATAGGTTTGGAAACCGTCGAAAAGGTGAAATCCAAGCTCTAGATAAACAGCTAGCGCTTCATAAACTAACGAAAATGGGCATTCAACGTAGTCGAGTTAAACGCCCAAGCTCGCCCCTGTCTTTCTCGCTAAGCAACAAGATAAAAACTGCCCATGTTGTTCTTTTCACCCGTCAGTTGGCCACGATGATGAAAGCCGGAATTCCGTTAGTGCAATCGTTCGATATTGTCATTCAAGGTTTAGATCATCCACGAATGAGCTTGCTGACAACAGCCATCAGGGCCGAGATCGCAGCCGGCAATAGCTTCGCAGAAAGTCTTCGCCGTTACCCGCGAATATTCGATGCGCTTTATTGCAATTTAATTGAAGTCGGGGAGAGTTCAGGCGCACTGGACATAATGCTCGACCGACTCGCCACGTTTAAAGAAAAAACAGAGGCGCTTAAATCGAAGATCAGAAAGGCAATGAATTACCCTATAGCCATAATCCTCGTGGCCTTAGCGACCACCGGAATTATGCTCATCAAAATTGTGCCCGCACTTGCCGAAACCTTTTCGAGCTTTGGTGCAGAGCTACCTGCATTTACGCTGTTGGTTGTTTCACTGTCGGACTGGGTTATTGCCTATTGGTGGCAAGTGCTGCCCGCTGCCGCCCTCACTTTCGTCCTATTTAAAGAGGCCTTGCTGCGCTCAAAAAGGCTGCGCCGACTCGCCGACCGTGCGCTCCTTCGTCTGCCTATCTTTGGCAATATCGTGCGCACTTCTTGCTATGCGCGATTCAGTCGGACTCTCTCTATCACCTATGCCGCAGGAGTCCCCCTAGTGGATGCACTCGCGTCTGTCGCTGGCGCAACCGGGAACAGTGTCTACGAGGAGGCGACGAAGCAAATTCGCTCCGATGTCGCTAGCGGTCAGCCACTGCACTCCGCCATCAGCGACACCGCGCTTTTTCCTAACATGATCAGTCAGATGGCTAGCATTGGCGAAGAATCTGGCTCGCTCGATGCGATGCTTGAACGCAGCGCGAGCCATTTCGAGGCCGGGGTAGATGACGCAGTCGATAGCCTGACTTCTCTCCTAGAACCTGCCATCATAGTTGTTATCGGAATTCTTGTCGGAGGCTTGGTTATTGCCATGTACCTACCCATTTTCCAATTAGGATCAGTGATCTAATCATACTTTCGGAGTCGCTCGACAGACCATGACACTAGCCTCAGCCCTAGTCAGCAACCCTACTCTTTTTCTCGGCTTCGTTGCGCTTCTCGGACTTCTTGTCGGCAGCTTTATCAACGTTATCGTCTACCGTCTGCCAATTATGCTTGAGCGCGCCTGGCAGAGTAGCGAGTTGCCTACTGAAGCCTTCAACCTCGCCGTTCCGCGTTCGCACTGCCCTTCTTGCGCGCAGCAACTTAGCGCGGGTGAAAATGTACCCGTTGTCAGTTTCCTGTTTCTTCGCGGACGTTGCCGGCACTGCAAATCCAGAATATCAGCCCGCTATCCTCTCGTTGAAATAGCCGCCTCCGTTGCTTCTATACTCGTCGCCATGACCTTCGGCTTTACAGCGAGCACACTCGCTTTCCTCGCTTTCGCATGGTTTCTGCTCGCACTCAGCCTGATCGATTTAGACCATCATCTATTACCCGATGATTTGACGCTTCCGCTCCTCTGGCTTGGCCTATTAGTCTCAGCGTTTAACCTTGGATTGCCCGGCGTCTCGCTTTTTGATGCGGTAATAGGCGCAGCCGCCGGCTATATGACGCTCTGGAGCCTGTTCTGGGCGTTTTTATTGGTTACTGGCAAAGAAGGTCTAGGTTACGGGGATTTCAAGCTGCTTGCGGCTCTCGGCGCATGGTTAGGCTGGCAGGCTATCCTTCCCGTTCTCTTGCTAGCATCGTTGGCGGGAGCAGTAATAGGGCTTATCCTCATCGTCTTTGGTCGACGCGAGCGCAGTGCGCCTCTGCCGTTTGGACCCTTTTTAGCCGCCGCTGGTTTTGTCATGCTAATCTGGGGACCGCAAGCTCTCGCCCTGTATGGGACGCTCTTTGCGCCGCATTAGACCGGTACATTGAAGCAATTTCGGCTAAAAAAAGGTACAGGACTCACGAAAACAACGGATAAATCGGGAACCAAAAACGAGACTATGAGCATAATGATTGTTGGACTAACCGGTGGAATCGGCAGCGGCAAAAGCGCAGCAGCAGAACTTTTTGCTGCACAAGGGATAGAGTTAGTCGATACCGATTTGCTTGCCCGGGAAGTCGTCGAGGCAGGCTCACCCGCCCTGCTCGCCATTGCCGAGCACTTTGGTGATGATCTGTTAGATTCAGCGGGCAACTTAGATCGTGCTCGTCTACGCGCGCTCGTTTTCGCTGATCCAGAGAAGAAAGTATGGCTTGAAGCCCTGCTCCATCCCTTAATCAGGGCGCTGATGATGAGCCGTCTCGCTGCCTGCACAGGCCCTTACTGTTTGTTGGTCTCTCCTTTATTACTTGAGACCGACCAAGCCGAGGCTGTCGATAGAGTTCTAGTGATCGATGTCAGCAAGGAGACTCAGCTAGCTCGAACGCTGCAGCGCGATGGAAGCAGCCTCGAAACTATCGAGGCAATAATCGAGGCTCAGATCGCTCGCCCCGACAGGCTCGCCCGTGCAGATGATATAATCAGAAACGAGTCAGATCTTGCATCGCTCGCTGATGCTGTTCTCGCACAGCACAAACAGTATTGCGTCATGAGCAAAGCGGCACAGATGTCGAAACCTAACGAGTAGAAGAATGAAGACAGTCAATTGCCCTACCTGCCAATCAGTCGTTGAGTGGGCAGAGAAAAACGAATCACGCCCATTTTGCAGCGAACGCTGCCGGTTGATAGATTTCGGCGACTGGGCAAACGAACGCCATGCGATTGCTGGCGAGCCTGATTATTCCGATGAATTCGATGAGGCTCTGCTCTCTACAGACCCTACTCAGTATCAGTAAGGTCTCTGGCACTCGCTAGCCCCACCGTCTCTCCTTCTTGTCCATCGAGCAATTCTTCACTGCGAAGCGCGCTGATAATCGGCCTATTCGCCGCAGGAAATTCGTCTGGGTTAAGGTCAGTCACCGCGCGCCATTCTAATGGCTGCGATTCGCGCGCGGTAGGCTCGCCTGTAAAGCGAGTTACCCTCCAGACATCGAGCAATACGCGGCGATCGACATACCTGTAATCGAGCAGCTTAAACGGTACAGCAGCTTCGACTTTGATCCCAAGCTCTTCGTAAAGCTCGCGACATAACGCCTCGCGCACGGTTTCGCCTTTCTCAACTTTGCCGCCGGGAAACTCCCACAGCCCGCCTTGGTGCTGCCGCTCGCTACGCAGCGCGACTAGCACGCGGCCAGCCGAGTCTTGAATAACCCCAACGGCAACAAGCAATGACGTTTCCGGCACGGCCACTAGCTACGATAATCGGCGTTTATGCGGACATAGTCGTATGACAGGTCTGCGGTGAATATTTTCTCAGAGAAGTCACCCCGTGCGAGGCTTATCGAAATAGTGATCTCATTTCTGTCCATCTCTGCCTGACCAGCCTCTTCGGTATAGTGCGCGTCTCGGCATCCATTCTCGACGATGCGAGTATTCCCTAACCATACCTCGACAGCATTAATATCAAGGCTATCCAATCCCGCTCGTCCGATCGCTGCCAATATGCGCCCCCAATTGGGGTCTGAGGCGAATAAGGCGGTTTTAACCAACGGAGATTCGGCGACGGCATAGCCAACTTGCAAACATTCGCTGCTATCGCGGCCACCAGTAACTGCAACCGTGACAAATTTAGTCGCGCCTTCCGCATCTTTGATTAATGCAACAGCCAATTCGCGGAAAACGTCAGCCAACGCTTCCTCGAAAACAGCGTGGCATTGCCCCGACTCCGCTTCAACCGGCGCAGCCGAATAGCCTGTCGCAGAGAGCAGGCAACAGTCGTTGGTAGAGGTATCGCCATCGACTGTTATTCGATTAAAACTGCGCGCAACCTGTTCACGCAAAAGGCGATCAAGTGTTGATTGCGTTAACCTCGCATCCGTAAAAATATAGGAGAGCATTGTCGCCATATTGGGCTTAATCATACCCGATCCCTTCGCAATACCGGAGATCGTTACCTGATGCCCTTCGACCATGACTTGACGAGAAACCATTTTGGGCCGCGTATCCGTCGTCATGATACCTCGCGCCGCCGCTGCAATTTGATCTACCGCCAGCGCTTTGTGAGCGGCAGGCAGCGCGCTGACAATTTTGTCGACCGGCAGCAGTTCACCTATAACACCGGTTGAAAACGGCAATACTTGCTCAGCATTAACACCGCATTCGAGCGCAACGGCTTCACAGCAAGCGATCGCATCGCGTTCGCCCTGAACTCCTGTACCCGCATTCGCGTTGCCAGTATTAATTAACAAATAACGCGGTGACATAGCAGCAATATGCCTACGTGCGACCGTTACCGGCGCAGCACAGAAGGCGTTAAGCGTGAATACACCCGCTGTTTTTGTCTTTTCAGCTAGCTCAAACAACACTAGATCAAGGCGATTCGCATAGCGGATACCGCTTTCAATCGCCGCCGAACGAACGCCTTCGACGCTCACGTTTTCCATCTTACATCCTACCTATTAGTTGTTTGAGTCTATCAGGCTCCAGCGGCATCGCCGACTAAGCAATTTTTCCGTGGCAGGCTTTGTATTTTCTACCAGAACCACACGGGCATAATTCGTTGCGACCCACTTTCGGAAGCTCGCGCACGAATGGAGCAGGATCAACTCGGTTCGATCCCACAGGCACGGTTGCGCGCTGAGCGGCATCCGAGGGAGCGCGGGGTTCGGAAAGCGCCGGAGACTGCTGATGCTGGAGACTTAGCTTCTGTGCTGCAAGCTCCGCCGCACGCTGTTTCTCTATTGCATCGGCCTCGTCGTCCTGCCGAATACGAACATGGCTTAACACCTTGGTCACTTCTTGCTGTAAGTTAGTCATCAAGTCTTGGAACAACGCAAAGGCCTCTCGCTTATACTCCTGCCTAGGGTTCTTACCGCCGTAGCTGCGAAGGAAAATACCCTGTCTTAGGTGGTCCATCGTAGCGAGATGCTCTTTCCAGAGACCGTCAAGAATTTGCAGTGTAATCTGCTTCTCAAACGCCCGCATCTTGTCCCCGACAGCCGCACTTTTCTCCTCGTAGGCCTGATTTAGATTCTCGAGCACCCTCTCTTTAATCTGCTCTTCATAGAGTTTCTCGTCTGCATCGAGCCAGGCTTGCACTGGCTGCTCACTCGCAAATTCGGCCTGCAGTGCCTGCTCAAGCCCCTCAATATCCCATTGCTCGGGCACGCTCTGGGGCGGGATAAAAGTATCGACCAGCTGCTCCACCACCTCTTTGCGCATATCGACGAGAAGGTCTGAAATATCATCGCTCACCATCAATTCATTGCGCTGACGGTAGACAATTGTGCGCTGATCGTTTGCGACGTTGTCATACTCTAGAAGTTGTTTTCGAATGTCGAAATTGCGTCCTTCTACTTTCCGCTGCGCCTTTTCTATTGCACGCGTCACCATGCCATGCTCGATTGCTTCGCCGCGCTCCATGCCCAGTTTCTGCATAAAGTTTTTAACCGCGTCTGTCGCAAAAATCCTGAGCAGATTGTCTTCCATCGACAAGTAAAAGCGCGAATATCCCGGATCGCCCTGACGCCCTGCACGGCCACGCAGCTGATTGTCGATGCGTCGGGACTCATGACGCTCCGTGCCAATAATATGCAAGCCGCCGGCGGCGAGTACTTGATCGTGTCTCTCCTGCCATGCTGCCTTCACTTCCTCAATTTTTTCGGGGGTGGGATCTTTAAGATCCTCTACTTCGACCTCCCAATTTCCACCGAGCACAATGTCCGTTCCTCGCCCAGCCATGTTGGTTGCAATAGTGACAATACCTGGACGACCCGCCTGCGCAATAATCTGCGCCTCGCGTTCGTGAAACTTCGCGTTCAAAACCTCGTGAGTGATTTTACTTTTAGTGAGAAATTTCGAGATAGCTTCGGACGTTTCGATTGATGCAGTGCCTACAAGTACCGGCGCTCCCGCAGCGCTGATCTCCGTGATATCGGCAACTATTGCCTCAAGTTTCTCTTCCATACTCAGGAAGATAAGATCGTTGGCATCATCCCTCACCATCGGGTTGTTAGTTGGAATGACCACCACGTCTAGCCCATAGATTTGGCTAAACTCGAACGCTTCGGTGTCGGCGGTTCCAGTCATACCAGAAAGTTTGTTGTAAAGGCGGAAATAATTTTGGAACGTGGTCGACGCAAGCGTCTGGCTTTCGCTCTGAATCTCTACCCCTTCCTTAGCTTCCAACGCTTGATGAAGTCCCTCGGATAGTCTGCGGCCTTCCATCGTCCGCCCCGTATGCTCATCAATCAGGACAATACGCTTCTCTTTGACAATATATTCAACGTCGCGGTTAAAAAGGTAATGCGCCTTTAACGCTGAATGTACGTGATGCAGTAGCGACAGATTCGTTGCTGAATAGAGCGAGTCACCGTCGGCCAAAAGCTTCTGTTCGATTAGTAAACCTTCGACGAACTCGTGCCCAGATTCTGTGAGTTCGACCTGACGGCTCTTCTCATCAACACTGAAGTGGCCCTCCTCCTCGGCCACATAGCTTTTGTCCATCTGCTCCATCTTCGTTTTTTCAATCTTTTCGCCGCGCTCAAGCTTTGGCACAAGTGAATTGATCGCGATATAGAGTTGCGAACTGTTTTCGGCAGCACCGGAGATGATAAGCGGCGTACGAGCCTCGTCTATTAGAATTGAATCGACTTCATCGACCACCGCAAAATTGAGTTCGCGTTGCATCTTATCGGCTACTCTAAATGCCATGTTGTCGCGTAGATAATCAAACCCAAATTCGTTATTAGTGCCGTAGGTAATCGAGCTCTCGTAGGCGGCTTTCTTTTCCGCTGGATTCTGCCCAGACTTAATAACTCCCACAGTCAAGCCAAGGAACTCATAAAGCGGACGCATCCAGTTAGCATCGCGTTCGGCAAGATACTCATTCACGGTGACTATGTGAACGCCTTTGCCGGAGAGCGCATTTAGATAGGCCGGCAGCGTGGCCATCAATGTCTTGCCCTCGCCCGTGCGCATCTCAGAAATACTGCCCTCGTTAAGCACCATGCCGCCGATCAACTGAACGTCGAAATGGCGCATGCCTAACACCCTGATGCTCGCCTCACGCGCAACCGCAAACGCTTCAGACAGGAGTGCATCAACGCTTTCGCCTCCGGCGATTCTCTCCTGAAACTCGACAGTTTTAGCCTTTAACTGGTCGTCGCTGAGGTCTTTTAAGCCCTCTTCTAACGCGCTGATCTGAGTGACACTGCGCTTTAGTTTTTTGAGCTTGCGCGAATTGCTGCTGCCGAAAATCTTGCTGAATAGTTTCATAGTGTCTTCGATTTATAAGTAAATTCTAAAAAATGTAGTGTTCGACCGAAATCTCTTTCCGGACGAGTAGAAGCGCTCTCTCGGCCTTTGTGTTGAGGGCAAACAGAGTCAGCTACGGAATTGGGCGTAGGAGTTAGCGGATGGTGCGGCGGATATAAGAGGCAGGATCGACGACGCGGCCGTTTTTATAGACCTCGAAATGAACATGGGGTCCAGTAGAACGGCCTGTGGAACCTACTAAGGCGAGTTTATCATCACGGGATACGACATCTCCCACCTCGACAAACAATTCTTGCGAATGGGCATAACGCGTCGTAAAGCCATTGCCGTGGTTGACCTCAACCATCAGACCATAACCAGACCGTGGTCCAGCCCAGGTTACAACGCCACCTGCGACGCTACTAATCTGTGCGCCCGCCTTGCCAGTGGTCAGATCTATACCGCTGTGAAAACTGCTCTTCCCGGTAATAGGGTCTGGGCGCCTGCCGAAAGGAGATGCGATCCACGCATTCTCTATTGGGCGCCCGGCGACAAAGCCGTCTTCGATAGCACGCTGATCGATTAACAAACCTTCGATATTACCAAGCTGCTGCTGCCGCTCGTTTATAAGCTCTTCGAGCTCACTAATCGACGCCAACAAATTAGACCCAGCAAACTCATCTGGCGTGCCGCTTGCGATACCAATTTCAAGCCCACCGGCGAGGTACGAAGACGTCACCACCGCATCGAACCTATCAATATTGGCTAAGCCCGCAACCCTTTCTCCCAGCGCATCGAGGCGTGAGAGGCGAGCCTGAAGCTTAGCCAGTTTAAGAGTGAGTGCGTCTAGTTCTTGCTCTGAGGCAGAGCGGAGTTGTTCTAATTGAAGCGCCTGAAGCGCCAGCTCTTTCTGCCAGTTCTCGGCTGATTGCTGGTTAAAGACTAAAGAATCGTCGTTTTGACCGGCGGCGAGCTGATAGCCGAAGTAACCAAGACCAACGGGGGTGCCGAGCAGGCAAAGCGACAGGAGCGCGCGCAGCCATCCATTGAGCTCGAGGCTACGGCTTTGGCCGTGTCGTTGATCGATTAAAAGGAGTTTCATTTAATTAGCTATACATTATTCCGCTACAAGGGCAACGGGCTATAAGCAACTACGCGTAAAGAGAATAGGCATCAGAGACGCCTTATGCCGCCCATGCAAAAGAATAGCGAGAGTAATTGACGCAGCAAGAGGATGCAAGCGTTGAAGCTCTCAACGCGTTAGGACCCTCACCGCCAAAAAGGCGAGATTTAGAACAAAAACAAACCCCTGTCCTCCTGTAGCAGGGTTACGCGGCGAGGACGGGTTTCATATACGAGATCGGCACTTTGTTGTCTTCTTCGAAGCTTACAATCTCCCATGCATCTTCGTTTTCTTCGAGCATGCGCAGTAACGCGTTATTCAGGGCATGGCCTGACTTGTGCCCCTTAAACTCGCCGATGAGGCTATTGCCAAGAAGATAGAGATCGCCGATTGAGTCGAGGATTTTGTGCTTAACAAATTCGTCTTCGTAGCGGAGGCCATCTTCATTGAGAACCTTATAGTCTCCTACTGCGATGGCATTATCCATGCTCGCGCCAAGCGCTAAATTACGATTACGCAACTCTTCGAATTCATGCATAAAGCCGAATGTGCGGGCGCGGCTCACCTCTTTCACAAAAGACGTGCTGCTGAAATCGATGGTCGCTTTCTTGGTATACTTTTTATAGACAGGGTGATCGTAGAGTAAGGTATAGCTGACTTTAAAACCGTCGAAAGGTTCAAGACTCACTGTCTTGTCGCCCTGTTCGAGTCGCAGCGTCTTGAGGATCTTTATAAACCGCTTAGGTTCTGATTGCTCTTCGATACCCGCCGATTGAATCAGGAATACGAAAGGCCCAGCACTGCCATCCATTATAGGCACCTCCGGGGCGCTCACATCGATAAACGCATTATCGATGCCGAGGCCAGAAAGCGCTGACATCAGATGCTCGACCGTTGATATCTTTACTCCATCTTGAACGAGTGTGGTAGACAGCGTCGTCTCACCAACATTTGTGGCACTTGCCTTGATTTGCACGACGGGGTCTAGGTCCACGCGTGAAAAGACTATGCCGGTGTTCACTGGGGCGGGCCTCAGCGTCAGGTAAACCTTTTCACCCGTGTGAAGGCCGACGCCGGTGGCGCGGATGATGTTTTTAAGAGTGCGTTGACGAAGCATAGGTCGGCCCTGCCAGGGTTGTAGGCTTTGATGTGTCATTGTGGCCGCGGAAACTAGCTAGCACCGCTCGCTCGCAGCATCCCAAGATCGGGTTGCCTGCGGGCTAAGCGGGAAGTGTAGCAAAGGCCTATAGCTTTCCCAAGTGACTTTTCTTGGTGTCTTGGTGCACAACTGCGTGCGGCCTCGTTAATCTGCCTGATTGCGCAGGAAAGCGGGAACATCCAAGTAATTGAGATCGGCGTCAGGCTCAAAAAGAGGGTCGATTTTAGTGGCTGTGTTGCCTGTACCACTATCCGTGCGCGGAATCGGGCGACGAATAGCATCGTATTTGGGTGTATTGTCGACGACTTTCGTTGGGCGGGCGTGAACTGAGCCTAGACCCGTTGCCACGACTGTAACTCGAATTTCATCTTTGAGGCTTGGATCGATCACGGTACCGATGACCACGGTTGCATCATCAGACGCAAACTCTTCGATCGTATCACCTACCTCCGAGAATTCTCCGAGGGATAAATTCTCACCTGCCGTGATATTCACGAGAATGCCGCGAGCCCCTTCGAGATTAACGTCTTCGAGCAGCGGGCTACGAATCGCCGCTTCAGCTGCCTCTCTCGCACGATCTGGGCCGGACGCATGCCCCGTACCCATCATCGCCATACCCATTTCCGACATCACCGTTTTCACGTCGGCAAAATCGACATTAATCATGCCCGGGTTCATGATGAGGTCGGCGATACCTTTGACCGCTCCGAGAAGCACATCGTTGGCCGCCTTGAACGCATCCAAAAGCGACGCGTCTTTCCCTAAGACATCGAGAAGCTTCTCGTTAGGAATGGTGATCAGTGAATCTACATGCTCGCTGAGCGCTTCGATGCCTTGCTGCGCGACTAATAAACGCTTGCGTCCTTCGAAGGGAAAAGGCTTAGTCACAACCGCGACTGTTAGGATTCCTAGCTCGCGCGCCACTTCGGCAACAATTGGTGCCGCACCAGTTCCTGTGCCCCCGCCCATACCTGCCGTGATAAAAACCATGTCGGCGCCCGCAAGGATCGCCGCAATTTCATCTCTATCTTCTAATGCCGCCTGTCGACCTATTTCAGGATTCGCTCCTGCACCGAGGCCTTTAGTTACACCCGAACCCATTTGTAGAATGGTTTTTGCGTCGATGTTGCTCAGCGCCTGCGAGTCGGTATTCGCGCAGATAAACTCTACACCCTCGACCTGATTGCTAATCATATGGTGTACCGCATTACCCCCACCACCGCCAACGCCGATCACTTTGATCTCGGCTGTCTGCGCAACGTTTTCGACTAGTTCGAACATAGTGCCCCCCTAAAATTAAGTTATTCTTGCGCGCCTGCGCGCTAATTATCGCCTTGAAACCAACTCTTAACCCGGCTGACCAAGGTTATACGCGGCTCTCCCTTGGTTATGATCCCGCCCTGTTCTTGGAACTGCTTCAACCCGTATAACAGCAGCCCAACTCCCGTTGAGTAGATGGGGTTTCGAACTATATCGGCAAGGCCGGCAACATTATGAGGTGCGCCGATACGAACAGGCGCGTGGAAAATCTCTTCCGCTAAATCCACCACCCCTTCCATCTTACTAGTGCCGCCGGTTAATACGATTCCTGCTGCCAGCATGTCTTGAAAACCACTGCGCTGCAGCTCTTGCTGCACCAGAGTAAAGAGTTCGACATAACGCGGCTCGACGACTTCGGCGAGCGCCTGTCGCGACAGTTCTCGGGGTGGCCTGTCACCTACGCTGGGCACCTTAATACTGTCGGCACCATTGGCCAATTGCGTGAGGGCGCAGGCGTATTTAACTTTAATCTCGTCTGCGTCGTCGGTCGGCGTCCTCAGAGCCATCGCGATATCGTTCGTGACCTGATCGCCTGCAATGGGGATAACACCAGTATGGCGAATCGAGCCCTCTGTAAAGATAGCGATGTCGCTTGTTCCGCCGCCGATATCGACGAGACACACACCAAGCTCTTTCTCGTCTTCAGTGAGCACCGAATACGCAGAGGCAAGTTGCTCCAATATAATTTCATCCACTGCCAAATTGCAGCGCTTGATACACTTCTCTATGTTCTGAACGGCGTTGATCGCACACGTAACGAGATGAACTTTGGCCTCAAGCCTGACGCCGGACATACCGAGCGGCTCTTTAACTCCTTCCTGTGCATCGATGAGGTATTCTTGAGGGAGAATGTGCAAAACCTTTTGATCGGCAGGAATTGCTACCGCTTGCGCCGCATCGATGACTCGTTCGATATCTGCGCGCTCGACCTCGCCATCACGTATGGCCACGATGCCATGCGAGTTCATGCTGCGAATATGGCTACCTGCTATGCCGGCGTAAACCGAATGAATCTGGCACCCAGCCATCATTTCGGCTTCAGCGATAGCGTGCTGTATCGACTCAACGGTCGACTCAATATTCACCACGGTGCCTTTCTTTAGGCCACGCGAGCGATGGCTACCTATGCCAATTATATTGAGACTGCCATCGTCTACGATCTCACCAACGATCGCTACAACCTTGGACGTCCCGATGTCGAGGCCTACGATCATGTTGTCGCTCGCTGCCGCTTTCATACTCTCTCAATCCTTCCCGCCCCACACCAAGTGCGCAGGCTTGTCATTATCGTTGTGCCACGTCGCTCAAAGGAGCGAGTTTAAGCGCGCGTTTTTTTACTGCGATTCCATTTCCATACCGAAGGTCTACCGAGGCAAACTGCGCCGTTTCGGCTCGGTCTTGCTGCGCATAAAATCGAGCGAAGCGCTGCGTTCGGGCAAGCACATCTTGTCGACCCGCCTCAATTTGCATCGCATTTACTTTAAGACTCCAACTCTGACGATGACTTAACTTGAGACCATCAAGCTTAAGTCCGGCTGGAGACAATGCCTGGCTGAGCTGTTTATATTGCTGCATCACTTGATCTTGACTATCAGCTGGCCCCTCAAGCAGCGGCAGGCCGGCGAAGTCATCGGTATCGGTCGGCGAGAACAGTTCGCCATACTGATTAAGTAATTCCACTGCACCCCACTTTGCTATCGGCACTTCTTCCCTCAGATGTAGCGACAACGTATCTGGCCATAAGCGCCTTAAATCGACACTGGCAACCCAGGGCAGCGCCTCGAGATCGCGACTGGCCCCGTTTATATCGAAATCAAAAAAACCTGCACCAATATACTGCTGCAAAATGCCTGTTACGTCGCTTTCGCTCACGCGCTGCCATTGGTTTTCTATCCTCACCTTGGAGATTGGCTTACTAAAAAAACCGGCCAGTTCAGCGCGATGAACGGCGAATGTATCGAGGGCAACGAAGGCTAGTGTCGCAATGAGAACGCTCAGCGTTACTATGTAGCGAAGTGGAGCACTCGATCTAGCTGGCGCCGAGTCGACAACCTTCGGTTTACGGACTGCATGCGCACCAGCACGCACAGCGCCAACGACTACTCCAGCTTTGCGCTCAGCTCTCATCACTTTTAGCTCCCCTTCCTTCTGTCATAATCCGAAGCACGAGCTCGTCGAAATCTATACCTGACTCGGCAGCAGCCCGCGGGATCAAACTATGCTCTGTCATGCCGGGAAGTGTATTGATTTCAAGTAGATGAAAGCAGCCGTCTGAATTACGCATGACATCGACTCTTGCTGTTCCGCTACACCCTAAGGCCTCATAGGCAGCAATCGCGAGGGCGTTCAATTCTTGGGTATCCTGCACATCGAGGTTTGCTGGGCAAGTCATTTGAGTAGTCTCGGAGAGATACTTCGCCTCAAAGTCGAACAGCTCGCCACGGGCTACTAACTCAATACTCGGTAGGAGTTCACCGTCGAGTACCCCAATGGTGTATTCGGGTCCGTCGATACAGCTCTCCGCCATGACCCTAGCGCCTACTCGAAGGGCGCCCTCATAGGCCGACTGCAACTCATTAGCATCACTTGCCTTTGCGATACCTAAACTAGAACCACCGCTGACAGGCTTAACCACGCAAAGACCTAGTCGATGCGCCACTGCTTGCCAATCGGTTTGAGCTGAGAGTAGCTCATAGTCTGGTGTTGCGAGGTTCATCTGAAGCCAAATTTGCTTCGCGCGAATCTTGTCCATGGCAAGTGCCGAGGCAAGAACACCTGAACCGCTGTAGGGAATATTAACGGTTTCCAAAAAACCTTGAATTACTCCGTCCTCACCGCCCTCACCATGCAGCATATTAAGGGCGAAATCAGGCGCTAGAGCGGACAGTTTTTTTATTATGTTCTCATCAACATCCAGTTTACTCGCTCTGACGCCGGAACGAATTAGACTTTGCAGCACAGCCTCACCACTCAGCAGAGATATTTCGCGCTCGGCAGAGTGGCCGCCCATAAGAACGACAACATGACCCGCATTGGTCACTGCTTGCTGCCTATCGAACGCTTTCACCATGTTTTTCAATCTCTTTGATTTTGGCCCTGGTCGTGACTTTTTTTGACCGGCGCGCCTCTCTCCGAGGCGCGATTTCTCATGCGCGTTACGTAGCGTCAGTTGCTCGTGCTGAAAGCGCTGCTGCAAGCTGTTTTGCTAAAGCGCCGACGCTTCCCGCGCCTTGCGTAACAACGATGTCACCATCGGCTACTACACCGTCTAAAATCTCTAACACATCGGCTTCGTCTTGCACGAATATTGGATCTACTTTCCCGCGCAGCCGAATACTGCGGCTCAAGCTCCGCGAGTCTGCTCCAGCGATCTTCTTTTCACCCGCAGCATAAACTTCGAGCAGAAGGAGTACGTCGACTTCGCAAAGCACGTCGACAAAATCATCATAAAGATCGCTCGTCCTGCTATACCGATGCGGCTGAAAAAGCATGACTAGACGCTTGTCCGGCCAGCCCTCTCGCAATGCTAGGATCGTTGCCGCAACTTCTGTCGGATGGTGGCCGTAATCATCGACCAGCATGATTGCGCCATCGCCTAACGGGAATGTCCCCTGCACATCAAAACGCCGACCGACACCCGCGAAATTCTCAAGCCCTTGCTTTATCGCGTCGAAGTCGACTCCTTCGTCAACCGCAACAGCGAGCGCTGCGGTCGCGTTAAGCGCATTATGACGACCAGGCATATTCAATGTTATCGGCAGCCTACTGCCAGTTTCGCGGTGGTACACTTCAAATCGCGTCTCGCTCCCACGCTGTGTTAGATGTTCGATCCGGAAATCGGCATCCTCCGAAAAGCCATACGTCAACTTGGGGCGAGAGACGAGCGGCATAATCTCCCGCACAGAGGGATCGTCAATACAAAGCACTGCTAGACCATAGAACGGCAGGTTGTGCAGAAAGTTAATAAACGTCTCTTTCACGCGCTCGAAATCGCCGCCGTAGGTACCCATATGGTCGGCTTCAATATTGGTCACCACGGCTACCATGGGTTGAAGATGCATAAAGGAGGCATCGCTTTCGTCTGCCTCGGCGACTAAATAGCGACTCTCACCGAGTCGCGCATTAGTCCCTGCGCTATTTAGCAGCCCGCCAATAATAAAGGTTGGGTCGGCCCCGCTTGCTGCCAATACCGAGGCCAGAAGGCTCGTCGTCGTCGTCTTCCCATGGGTACCGGCGATCGCGATCGAATGACGGTACCGCATCAGTTCAGCAAGCATCTCGGCACGCGCTAAAAGGGGCAAACTTGCCGCCGCTGCGGCGCGCATTTCGGGGTTTTTCAATGTCACGGCGCTCGAATACACGACCACGTCAGCAGAGTCGATATTACTTTCGGCGTGTCCAATGAAAATAGTCGCACCCAAATCCCGGAGTCGCCGGGTATTGGCAGACTCGGCTATATCAGATCCGGTAATGGCATAACCTTGATTTTGCAGCACCTCTGCAATGCCGCACATGCCCGCCCCACCAATGCCAATAAAGTGGAGCGTCTTGATGCGACGCATCTCGGGAATACTGTGCTGCAGCCGCTTAGCGGGCATCTGCTACCTCCGTCATTATTTCAGCAATACGCGTGTCAACACGTCGCGGTGCGAGTGCATGCGCAGCGGTCGCCATAGCGAGAAGCGAGTGTCGATCTGCATTCAGAGCCGCTATTTCAGACGCTAGTCGATCGCCTGAAAGCGCCGGTTGCTCGATTATAGTCGCCGCGCTCGCTGCGCTGAGCCAGCGCGCATTATGCAGCTGTTGCTGATCTTTATGGTGTGGGTACGGCACGAGAATAGATGCGCGACCAACAACAGCGATTTCGGCTACAGTGCTCGCACCCGAACGCCCTATAACTAGGTCTGCCCAGGCGTATGCCGCCGCCATGTCGTCGATGAATGGCGTAACCGTTAATCCATTAGCGAGTGAAAATCCCGCGTCTGTATAGGCTGCCTGAGTAGCCTCCAGTTGCGATGCACCTGTTTGATGCCTGACCTCGGGAACCGCATGAGGATCAGTCTCCCTTAGCCGCGCAAGGGCTTGCGGCAGGGTTTCGTTAATCGCCTTCGCTCCTTGGCTGCCGCCTAAAACTAAAAGCCGCAGCGGCCGCGTTTTAGACGCAAGCTCCGGCAGCTTTTGCCCGACCTGCTCGATGTCTGCGCGCACGGGATTGCCAACGAAAACAACCTTATCGCTCTCTGCGAAGGCGCCAGGAAATGCTTCGAAAACACAGGTAGCAATGCGCGCCAGTAAGCGATTGGTAAAACCAACCACTGCGTTTTGTTCATGAAGATAAAGTTTCTTCCGCAACACTCGTGCAGCAACGCCGCCTGGGCCAGAAACATAACCCCCCATGCCGAGCACGCAGTCAGGATCGATTTCGCGCATGATCACAAGGCTCTGCCACAATGAATGCGCTAGCATCCAAGGTGCGCCGATCAAGCGCGCGATACCTTTGCCTTTTAATCCTTTCGCAGCGATGCGATGAAACGCGTATCCGGTTCCCTCGAGAAGTTTCTCCTCCATGCCGCCCGGCGTTCCGAGCCAATCGACTTTAACGCCGCGCGCCTCAAGCTGACGCGCGATGGCTAATGCAGGGAACACGTGCCCACCGGTTCCTGCCGCCATAATTAGCACCCGAGAGATAGCCATCATCTCTCCCAAACAGAGGGGGTTTTTGTGGCGGCTGCAAGGCGGTCGGTCTCATATTCAATTCGAATTAACAGCGCGGCCATTACACAACTCATGATTAAACTCGCGCCGCCATAGCTTAGAAATGGAAGCGTCAGCCCTTTCGTGGGGAGTAGACCAATGTTAACCCCGATATTGATGAGCGCCTGCCCGGCGAATAGCAACCCTAGCCCGTAGGCAAAAAAAGCCGCAAAGTAACTTTCCTGAGACTCGGCGCGCCGACCAATAACGAAAGCTCGGTAGACCAAAATACAAAACAGTGACACCACCACAGCGACGCCAACCATGCCAAATTCTTCACCGATTATTGCCAATACAAAGTCGGTATGTGCCTCGGGTAAAAAATAGAGTTTTTGAATACTATTGCCCAAGCCCGTGCCGGACCATTCGCCACGGCCGAATGCGATCAATGCTTGTGCTAGTTGATAGCCGTCGCCATAAACATTCTCGATCGCCCAAGGGTCTTGGAAGGAGGTGAAACGTGCGAGTACATGTGGTTTGGTTATTGCAATCGCGGTAAAGCCAATACCCGCGATCAAAACAATGAGGAGAATTCTCCACAGCTTCGCACCCGCCAAAAACAAGAGGCAGAAAGTCGTCGCCATCAAAATAACTAACGCCCCATGATCTGGTTCTCGCTGAAGCAGCCACGCAGCAACGCCCGATACACCAAGCGGAATCAAAAAATGGCGCCAGTTGTCCCTCACAGCCAGATAATTTTTTTGCAGGTAATCGGCTGTGAAGATCACTAAAAAAAGCTTAGCGAGTTCCGACGGCTGCAGGTCAAAGAAGCCCAGATCTATCCAACGCGCGCTGCCATTGACGCTTTTGCCGATCCCAGGAATCAGCACTGCGATTAGGAGAATGTACGAAAGCAGGACAAGCAAAAAAGAAAACCGGCGCCAGAGCGATAGAGGGATCGCTAGTGTAATCGCAGAGGCGGCGAGACCAATTAAAGCAAAGACTGATTGCCGCTTTAAATAATAGAAAGGATCGCCGCTGCTCGAATTAGCAATTTCAACAGAGGCTGATGTCATCATGAGAAGGCCGATGCTGAGCAAAGCGAACGCAACTAGCAACACTGTGTTAAGCGAGCGCGCCGGGGCAGCGGCGAAATCATTAGCCAGAGACAATTGGTTCGTTCGCCCTAAAATTGCCATTTAGCCTTCATCCTTACGCGCATTTTCGCGCACTGTTACGGCGAAAGAGTCACCGCGATGTTGAAAATTATCGAACATATCGAAGCTTGCACACGCCGGAGACAAAAGCACCGCGTCACCGGCTTTCGCCGCATTCGAAGCGAGCTCTATCGCCTCCTTCATGCTTAGCGCGAACGCAATGTCGTGAGTCTTCGCGTCTCGCTCTAGGCATTGCGCTATTAAATTGGCGTCACGCCCAATCAGAATAACTTTGCGCACATAAGTACCTACAGCCGACACTAGCGGCGCAAAATCGGCGCCCTTGCCCTCTCCTCCCGCAATCAGCACAAGCCTACCGCCTGTTGAGGTGGCAAAGTGTTCTCCCAAACCGACAACCGAGGCGAGTGTGGAACCGACATTTGTGCCTTTCGAGTCGTTGAAATAATCTACGCCGTGAACAACCGCGACCCACTGACATCGATGCGGCAGTCCTTGAAAACTTTCAATGCCCGATGCTATCGACTCAAGTGAAACTCCGACAGCATGGGCCAGTGCGCTGGCCGCAAGCGCGTTAGCGAGATTATGTTCGCCCGCCACTTTGATTCGCTCAATGGAAAGGAAGGCGCAGTCGTTAAAACAGAGCGAGCGAACACCAGCTTCTTCAGCTATACCGAAACCGTCTGCCAACGCACCCTGTGTCTTATAGCGAACTGTGCGCACAGCTGAATCCAGCGGCAGCGTTAATGGGTCATCAAGATTGATACACACCGTTTTCGCGCCATTGAAAATATTTTGCTTCGCGCTTAGATATTCCGTGGCGTCGGCATACCTGTCCATATGGTCTTGGCTCAGATTCAGCAGCGCCACAGCCTGCGCATTCAATTCGGGGGTTGTCTCTAATTGAAAACTCGACAACTCCAAAACGTAAATCTCTTTTTGTTCTTCCTTTAGTAGATCTAACGCCGGCTTGAAATTCTCGCCATCGAGATTACCTCCAACGCCAAAAGGTCTGCCATCAGCACGAAAAATAGAGGCAAGCAAAGCAACTACTGTGCTTTTGCCGTTCGAGCCCGTTACTGCAACGATGGGCTTGTTTACAACGCGCGCAAACAGTGCAATATCGCCAATCACTTCAACGCCTGCTTGCCTCAGCTTCGCTATAGCCTCGGTCTTTACACTTACCCCTGGGCTTACAATCAAGCGCGTCGCAGAATTCAAAAAAGCCTCACGAAGCTCGCCTAACTCGCTCACTATTTCTGGGAACTCAGCTCTGAAAGCGGGGAGCAGCGCAGGTGCTGCGCGGGTATCAGCCACGGCAAAATCGGCGCCTATCGAACGCAGGAATCGAGCACAGGACAATCCCGTAGCGCCCATACCGACGATCAGTGACAACCCTTCTAACCCTTTGCTTGATAATTCCTCTGCTTGCGTCACGCCTACCTCGTTACCCCTTAGCGTAGCTTCAACGTTGCCAGGCCGAACAGCACTAACATGACCGTAATAATCCAAAATCTCACTATTACCCGCGGCTCAGGCCAGCCCATTAGCTCGAAATGATGATGTATCGGTGCCATCTTGAAAATACGTTTACCGGTCAACTTAAACGAGCCGACCTGCAAGATTACAGAGAGCGTTTCCATAACAAACACACCGCCCATAATGACGAGGACTAATTCGTGGCGAGCGATTATCGCCATAGTGCCAAGCGCAGCGCCGAGCGCGAGCGCACCAACGTCGCCCATAAATATTTGTGCAGGGTAAGTATTAAACCAAAGGAACCCTAGACCGGCGCCTAGAAGACCACCCGCAAAGATAACCACCTCGCCCGAACCCGCGACATAAGGAATCTGCAAGTAGTTGGCAAATTCGACATGCCCCGCGAGATAAGCGATGACGCCGAGTGCTCCGCCAACCAATACTGAGGGCAGAATCGCGAGCCCATCGAGACCGTCCGTCAGGTTCACTGCGTTACTAAACCCGACGATAAAAAAGTAGCTTATAACGATATAAAAGAGACCCAGGTCGAGCGCAACACTCTTAAAAAACGGAAAAATGTACTGCGTTTCGGCAGGACCCAAAGCCGACTTGTATAGAATGACTGCCGCAGCAACACCGATAAGCGATTGCCAAAAATATTTCCAGCGCGCAGGGAGGCCAATTGCGTTTTTGCGAAAGACTTTACGATAGTCATCGACCCATCCCACTGCGCCGAATGCGAGTGTGACAAGGAGTAAAACCCAAACGTAGTGATTGGTCAGATCTGACCACAACAGCGTGCTTACCGTAATGCCCACTAAAATGAGTGCGCCACCCATAGTTGGCGTACCCGCCTTGCTCAGATGCGACTGAGGACCATCGTCGCGTATCACTTGTCCGATCTGATTCGCATTGAGCGCTCGAATTAAAATCGGGCCCACGAGCAGAGAAACGCCCAATGCTGTCAGCACACTGAAGATGCCGCGAACGGTAATGTATTGCAGCACAGCAAACGCGCTGTTGAACTGCATCAAGTAATCCGACAGCCATACTAGCATTGAGATAGTTCCCTATTTTTACATCTTGTTATGAACAGCCCTCTCTGGAGCCGATAATTTTCGTGCTAGCCTGCGGCACTCAATGCTGCGACAACGGTCTCCATCCTCGCCCCTCGAGAGCCTTTTACAAGGAAAACCGCTTCACTGTTAGCCAGATCGACACAGTCTTTTTCTAAAGCCTTGCGATCGCTGTAATGCTTAGCCCTCATGCCACCGGCCTCGAGATAGGCTTCCACCATCGCAGCGCAGTCGTTACCCAAAGCGAGAAGCAATGGCACCCCGTGCCTTGCCGCATACTCACCGACCTCTCGATGCGAGGATTCAGTTTCATCACCGAGTTCCCGCATTTCGCCTGCGACCATGACTTTTCCGCCTTCGGCAGCCATCAGCACGTCGATCGCCGCATGGAAGGAATCAGGGTTCGCATTATAAGTATCATCAAGTAATCGGCATCCTTCTCGACCTATTGAGGGAAATAGTCTGCCCGGCACAGGTGTGGCCTGTTTAAGCCCAATCCGAACGTCATCTAGGCTCGCGCCAGCTTCCAACGCACAGGCCGCTGCCGAAAGAGCATTCTCGGCGTTATGGCTCCCTAAGAGCTGAATTTCAGCGTCGATTTCGCCCTGCGGCGTATACAGAGTGAATGCCACGCTTCCCCCTGCGAGCAGACGCGTAGCCGAACATCGATAGTCGGCCTCGGGGACTTTATTGCCGTAACTGAACAGCCTCACCTGACGCTGACCGGCGCGCTTAACCCATTGCTGGCAATTGGGGTCGTTAGCATTCAGCACCGCGACGCCTTTGTCAGAAAGTCCGTCGATAATCTCGCCCTTCGCCAGAACGATGCCTTGGAGAGAGCCGAAGCCTTCGATATGCGCAGCGCTCGCCTTGGTAATTAGCGCTATGTCTGGCTTCGTAGCCGCGACACTCACGGCTATTTCGCCGGCGCCATTCGCGCCCATTTCGATAACGGCGAATTCATGCCGTGCCTCGAGCCGAAGCAGCGTAAGTGGCACCCCAATGGTGTTATTTAGATTTTCGGCGGTTATGAGAGTTGGGGCTTTTGCCTTGAGAATACTGCCGATCATCTCCTTGACCGAGGTCTTGCCCTGACTGCCAGTGAGCGCAATGACTTTAGCCGAACTTCTGTCCCTGTTGAGCCTCGCTAGCGTAGCCAGCGCACTAAGCGTGTCATCGACGACCAGGCGCTGCGCATCGGCTTGCGCATCGGACTGGTGTGTCACAGCAGCCACAGCGCCTTTGGTGAGCGCCTCTTCGACGAATTCATCACCGTTAAATCGCTCGCCTTTCAACGCAACGTAAAGGTCGCCTGCGCTCAGGTTTCGAGAGTCGGTGGTGACAGCGGAAAATGCTGCGTCTTTTTTGAGCGCTGACAAGGTCACAGATAGCCCAAGCTCACTGGCCAGTTCGCTTAGCGTGAATTCGCCAATCATGATGCACCTCTCGTCAGGCTGCGCTTTAGGATCGCCGCGCGCGCGTGTTCAACATCACTAAATGGCTGACGTTCGCCATTAATCTCTTGATAATTCTCATGGCCTTTACCTGCAATAAGGATTACCGCACCGGGTTTGGCCGCAGCAATGACCGCGGCGATAGCCTCTGCGCGATCCCTCATTCTGACCACTGCATCTGGACCGACGAATCCGGAGAGGATTTGATCGATTATGGCGCCGCCCTCTTCAGCACGAGGGTTATCGTCGGTAAGAATCACGTGGTCGGCATGGTGTTCGGCGACCTCACCCATTAGAGGCCTCTTGCCTGCATCGCGGTTACCGCCAGCACCGAAAACACACGTTAGCTCTCCATCGAAGTGCTCGCGTAATCCGAGCAGCGCACTGCGCAGCCCATCTGGCGTGTGCGCGTAGTCAACGACGACGCTTACATCACTTGTATCACTTGCAGCTGCAACAATTTGCATGCGCCCTGGCACTGGCTTGAGGCGGGTTAATGCTGCGGCGAGCTGAGAAAAAATAAGTTTGCCCTGAAATGCACTAGCATCCTGATAGTGCGCCTCGGCAGAGCAATAGCTAACAACGGTGGCAACCACTGCGAGCAGATTGCTTAGATTAAAACCACCTAACAAGCCAACCCTTACGTCGCCACTGCCGATGGGCGTAACAAGGTGCATTGCTATGCCCTGAGAATCCATCGCAACGCGCTCGGCTCGCACAGATGCCGCGGCACGGGACTGACTGTAGGTAACTATTTCTACCCGTGATGCAATGTCGTTGATGAGCGAAATACCATAGGCATCGTCGAGGTTTATCACTGCGCGTTTGAGTCGGGGCATAGTGAAGAGTTTTTTCTTACTCGCGCCGTATGCCTCCATAGTGCCATGGTAGTCGAGATGATCGCGGGTTAGATTGGTGAATACTGCTGTGTCGAATTGCACACCACTTACGCGGCGTTGATCCAATCCGACAGAGGACACTTCCATAATGATAGGGTCGACACCGGTCGAGACCAATTCGAACAGTGCGCGCTGAGTGAACACCGCGTCGGGGGTTGTTAACGCGGTGGCAGACAGCGCATCGGGGCGACCATAGCCCAGCGTACCGATGGTCGCCGAGTCGAGACCTAGATCACGAAACACCTGAGCCATGAAAGCGGCACAGCTAGTTTTACCATTGGTGCCGGTTATCCCAATAACGCCAGCTTGAGTGCTCGGCTCAGCGTAGAACCTTCCGGCAATCGCGCTAATCTTTGATTGCAGCGAGTCAACGGCGATAACAGGAACGCCCCCAACGTCTCTGACGCCAACCCATTCGCCACCAGACTCTGCGAGCACCGCCGCCGCGCCAGCGCTAATAGCAATTGAAATAAAGTCTCGCGCATCAAGATTACGCCCAAATACTGCGACAAAAACATCGCCAGAGACGACCAGTCTACTGTCTAGTTGAATCCCTGTGACGAGGAGCTCTGAATCCAGTTTGTTGGCAATCGATACAGGAACAAACCCAGCGACGAGCTCGCTGAGTGTCATCTTGGCTGCGCTTCGCTCGGGTTCTTTATGCATGGCGCTATTCATCGCCTCCGCTAGACATGACCGACTGCCCGATTGGCACATCATCTGGCGGTATATTGAGGAGGCGCATTGCGCCTGAAGCTACGCGCGCAAACACAGGCGCCGCAACCTGACCACCATAGTGCTCGCTGCCTTTCGGCTCGTTTATTACAACAACGACAACGATTTTTGGATCACTTGCAGGAATCATCCCAACAAACAGGGAGTTGTGAAGGTTTGCTTCATAGCCAAACTCGCCGACAACGTGTGCGGTACCCGTCTTGCCCGCAACCTTGTAGAAGGGAACATTGCCCTCGCGCGCAGAGCCTCCGCGGCGCGGATCCACAACGGTCTCGAGCATGTCTTTGATTTGCGCCGAAATCGAAGTCGAGAGCACTCGCTCTCTAGAGAGCGCAGCAACGTCATCCGCGCTAAGTTTAACCAATGAGACAGGCTTGCGAATCCCACTGTCTGCGATCACCGAGTATGCCTGAGCCAATTGAAGCGCGGTAACCGAAAGCCCGTAGCCATAGGACAGTGTCGCGGTCTCGATCGCACTCCACCGCCGAGGGCTAGGCAGCAGCCCACCGCGCTCGCCCGGAAAACCGGTGCCTGTAACCTGCCCAAGACCTACTCTTTCGAGAACATCGCGGATCGGTTCTGGGCCGATTTCTAAAGCAATTTTACTTGTGCCAACATTACTCGACTTGGTAATCACTTTACCAACAGTGAGCGTGCCGTAGTTGTGAATATCTTGAATCGTATGCCCGCGGACCATCATCCAACCTGGGCTTGTTTCAATTATTGTATCCGCCTCGTAAACGCCACTCTCAAGCGCTGCTGCTATCGTGAAGGCTTTTACAGTTGAGCCCGGCTCGAAAACGTCGGTAACCGCACGGTTTCGCAGCACGCCAAAGTCACTAATGTTGCTTTTATTATTAGGGTTGTAAGAAGGTTGGTTTGCCATAGCGAGCACTTCGCCGGTTTCGACATCTAACATCACCAACGTTGCCGATTTCGCACGGCGCTTGGTGAACTCAGCTTTCAGCTCTTTGTAGGCGAGATTTTGTAATCTGAAATCAATGCTAAGCTCTATGTTAGACCCGTTTGAGGCTGTCTCTATCGTCCTGATTTCTTCAATAATGTTTTCACGACGATCTTGAATTATCTGCCGCCGACCTTCGACACCTTGAAGGTGTTCTTCGTATGTAAGCTCTATGCCTTCTTGGCCCACATTGTCGATATTACTGAAGCCAACAAGATGGGCTGCAACTTCACCCTGCGGATAGAAGCGCTGGTATTCGTCTTCGAGCCTGACATGCGGAATCCGCATCGCGGCAACGGGTGCCGCTTCGGCCGGAGAGAGCCGCCTTTTAACGAAATGAAATGGTTTGTCACGCTTACTCTCGATAGCAGAGATCAGTGCTTCCGCATTCATATCGAGCGCGTTCGCCAGGCGGCGAATATCATTAGGATTATCGATGATTTTTGAGGGATTAACACTAATAGTAACGACGGGCGTGCTTACCGCGAGCGGCTCCCCATTGCGATCAAAAATGACTCCGCGGTTTGCCGCGATGGGAATTGTTCGGATAGCCCTATTATCACCCTGACCTTGTAAAAATTCTTTTTCAACAACCTGCAGCTGACTTACTTTCCACGCTACTGCGCTGACGCATAACATTAGCCCGAAAACGACTGCGCCCAGCCGCCAGGTTGCCATAATGAATAACCAGGCTTTATCCATGACTCCCTGCCCTTTAGCAGGAATCTGCGCTCTTGTTTCTCGTCGCGTTGCGCTCATACCAGTCCCCTCTCCCCTTGGCGCCTGTTTAATCTCACTGCCCAACCATCACTATCTGGCTTACGTCAGGTACTCGCATGCCTAACTGCTCGGTAGCTTTTTGCTCGATGCGACCCTCAACACCAAAAGTGCTCTGCTCAATAAGCAGCTGCCCCCATTCGACGCTAATGTCATTTGCTTCACTTCTAAGCTCTTGAAGACGGTTGAACACATAGCGATTCTCGTGTGTCGTTTTGACCACGCCTAGCCCGCTAACGAGCAAGCAGAGCAGCAGGAGTAGAAAAATCGCTGAACGGCGCTCGCCAAGCCCCAACCAGCGCCAAAGCGACTCGGGAGGCGATTGTTTTCTTTGCGTCTGTTTTTGGCTTGCTTGCGCCATGGGTGTTCAACCTGCTGTTGTTATTTTTTCTATTCGCGCCAGCGCTCGGCAACTCACGTTAGAGCTTGGCTGCCACTCGCATCACCGCACTCCGCGCGCGAGGATTGCGGTCGATCTCATCTCGACTCGGCTTAATCGCTTTGCTTTGCGGCTTCACTTTCGGGTTTAACTGCGACTGCGCTACAGGCAACCCGCGCGGAAAATCGTCGCCGCGTGCATGCTTCGCAATAAATCGTTTCGCAATTCGATCTTCCAGCGAGTGAAAGCTGATGACAACGAACAACCCGCCTGGGCGCAAAATTTCTAACGCTTGATCGAGCGCGAGTTCTAGTTGTTCCAACTCCCGATTAATAAACAATCGTATCCCTTGGAATGCCCGTGTTGCCGGATGCTTATCGCGCTCCCACGATGGATTCGCCTCTTTAATCATCTCTGCGAGAACGCCCGTTCTCAGAATAGGTGAGATAGCGCGCTCCGCGACGACACGCCTCGCCATTCTTCGCGAATGCCTTTCCTCGCCATAGTGGTAGAGAACATCGGCGATTTCTGTTTCGCTCGCTGAGTTAATCCACTGTGCTGCGCTAATACCTTGCGTCGTATCCATCCGCATATCGAGCGGACCATCACGCATAAAACTAAACCCTCGCTCTGCATCATCGAGCTGCGGTGACGACACACCAAGGTCAAGCAAGAGGCCATCAACACGGCCCATAAGCCCCATCTCACTGAGTACTGCGCTCATTTCACCGAAAGCGCTATGTTTAGGCTCAAGCCTCTCATCTTCCGTATGCAGAGCGTTGGCCACGGCAATTGCTTCAGGATCACGATCGAAGGCGATCAGTCTTGCGTTAGCGGGCAGTTTCTTAAGAATTGCTCTGGAGTGACCGCCGCGCCCGAAAGTGCCATCGATGTAGATCTGCGGCTCGTCGCGCTCATCACTCTGCGCTAGCAAGGCGTCGACGGCCTCGTTGAGCAGAACAGTGTGATGAAGCGATTCGGTCGACATATACGCGCCTTACTCAGATTGTTTTCGGGTCTAGCTAATTCGTCATGATGCGGCGCGTTACAATGCCAAAGAGCGCAATTTATCCGGAAGTTCTGCCGCACCAGCAGATTCGGTAAACCAGAGCTCGCGCTGTGTAGCCCATGCTTCCTGATCCCATATCTCTAATTTCTTACCCTGACCGACCAGGCAGATATGCTTGTCTAACGCTGCGTATTGGCGTAGCTCTTGCGGCAGGAGAATCCGCCCATTGCCGTCGAGCTCTAGATCGGTAGCGTGGCCGATTAACAGGTGTTTCACACGCTGTGACATAGGATCAAAGCTCGACAATCCTTCGATTTCGCGCTCTATTTGCTCCCACTCCGCTAGCGGATACAGCAACAAGCAACGGTGATTCGTATCAATTGTGACCACCAGCTGGCCTGCGCAATGACTTAGCAAGCGCTCACGATAGCGCGCCGGCATTGCCATGCGCCCTTTCGCATCTAAGCTGATCGAATTGATTCCGCGAAACACCGCAGTCTCCCAAAATAACCTTATCTATTGATATAGTTGATAATTTTAGTGGCTATGCGGGTTTAGGCGGCTGGAGGTTGGCGCCGTCTATTCTACGCTTTTTTCCACATTGCCCCACTATAGTACAAAATTATCCACTTTTTTCCACAGATTGCCACTATAAGGATAGAAACTAGCGCATGCAAGCAGAAAATGCCGCCAAGCTACTGATTTTGAGAGTGGCATCACTAAAATAGAAAGACGTTATTGGGGACCGCAGTCGAATGCGAAAAGCGAACTACCGCCGTAACGCCCAAAGAGGTTATGGGCATTAGTGATTTGCGCTAGTCGCGAGGGAGAATTAAAAAGTGAGCCAGCCTATAAGCCGGGTTCTGTCGAGGACAATCATTCATCTATGGCTTACGTCACCGCAAGCCTTTAGCGGCCTACCCGAACCCAATGCGAGCAGCATCGATGGGTTCCTATTTGGCCTTGCTCCGAGTGGGGTTTACACTGCCACGAACTGTTACCAGTCGCGCGGTGCGCTCTTACCGCACCTTTTCACCCTTACCGAATCACACGTCTCTCAGCACACACCTTACAGTGGTCTTGAGGACTTCACGCTTGATCTGGCGGTATATTTTCTGCTGCACTAGCCGTAGGCTTGCGCCTCCCAGGCGTTACCTGGCACCCTGCTCTGCGGAGCCCGGACTTTCCTCCGACCCCGTCCTCGAACGACGCAAAGCGACGAAAGAAGAACTAGGACCAGCGATTGCCCAGCTGACTCGCGCGCAGCTTAGTCGAGTTCAGAATTTCGCACAAGCTGCATCTACCCTTGTTTCTCGAGCATGACTGCATACAGCGCGTTTTTGCGCACGCCTACTATCTGCGCAGCGAGCGCGACGGCGCGCTTCATGGATAGCTCAGCACTCAATAACTCAGCCACCTCCTTCGCTTTTTCCATTGCAGTGTCGAGCTCAGAATCTGGCTGCTCTAACCGACCTTCGAGAACGAGGACAAATTCACCGCGCGAGTTATTATCATCGCTCGCCACCCAGGCAACCGCCTCTAGCAAGCTTCCAAGGAAATGCGTCTCGAATTTCTTGGTGAGCTCGCGCGCAACGAACACCTTCCTCTTGTTTGGCTCGGCGATTACCGCTGCCATATCAGTGAGGCACGCGGCGATCCGATGGGGAGATTCATAAAAGACGACAGTAGATGATTCTTGAGCGAGAACAGCTAATCGTTTGCAGCGCTGCGTGCTTTTAGCTGGCAAAAATCCCTCGAAAAAAAACCGATCGCTTGGGATGCCAGCGACGCTCAAGGCTGCAATCACAGCACTCGCGCCCGGCACAGGAATCACTGCAATGCCGCAGGCTCTCGCCTTTTCCACCAGCCTGAATCCTGGATCAGAAATCAGGGGAGTCCCCGCATCGGAAATCAGTGCGATGGAGCGACCCGCACTCAAGTCATCAAGTAGCTTCTGCACGTCGGCGTCGCTGCTAAAGTCGTGATACGACGTCAGCGGGGTTGATACGGCAAAATGCTGTAATAATCGCTTACTATGCCGCGTATCCTCGGCAGCGATCAGATCAACCTGCTGCAGCACAGCAACAGCACGCGCGCTGATGTCCTCGAGGTTTCCTATCGGCGTAGCCACGACATAAAGTGTGCCGGTCGTTTCCATGCTTATTCTCTCTTTTTCATCTAAACCAGCTATTTCAAAGCCTGCGGGCGAGGCGTACAATTTTGACTCATTCGGCGCCTAAATTGCTGCGCCACCTTAGGTGGTTTAGTCTAAGGCTGAATTACTCACAGGCACCACTCATAGGCGCGTGTCCCATGCTTCGCAAAACCATCGATTTAAGACCAGCCTTGTTTGCCTGCGCTATATTGCTGCTCATAAGCTGTCAATCGACATCCACGTCGCCTAACGCGACACTTGCCGACGAAGCCACCGCAGCCTCCGTAGACGCGCTGCTCGCAGCGGCCGCTGCAGCCGATTTAACGACTGCGGCTAGTTATCGGCTGCAGGCAATCGATCTACTCATCGCGGCAAACGATCTCGAGCGCGCGACTGAACAGCTCCAAACCCTGCCGGAGGTGCTGCTACTTCCTCCTGAGCTTCGCGCATTGGCGCAACTCGCACGCGCAGCACTGGCAAACGAAAACGGCGATTTCACCCGAGCGCGTAGTCTACTCCAAGAACTCGACGTAAGCGCGCAAGAGACACTCCCAATCGACACCATGATCAAAGCCGCCCTTCTCGCTGGCGATGTCTATCGGAATCTTGGCGACTCCACCTCAGCGGCAACCGCGCTGCTCAGCAGCAGTGTAAAAATGGAGAGCGCCTCACCACAACAGGCTCGCCAACTCAGCGATGCGACCTGGCTCACTCTCGACTCTCTCTCGATCGCTGAAATCGATGAGCTAGCCAATGCCAGCGCTAGCTATTATGCGCGCGGCTGGCTCGAGCTCAATCGAGCGATTAGGCGCGAAGAGTTCAGCCTGCGCGGCCAACTTGATGCAATCGCCCGATGGCAAGGCGTCTGGACGCAACATGCAGCCGCAAGCTTTTTGCCAAGCGCATTACTGGGCCTTAATGCCGCCTGGGACCGTCGCCCTAGACACATTGGCCTCATTCTACCGTTACAGCAGGCGGCAGGCAGAGCGCTGCAAGAGGGATTCATTGCCGCCTATTACCAGTCTCTCGCCATTTCTCGTGAAGTACCCCGCATCAGCGTAATCGACAGTAGCGAGGCAACCACCGCAGCAAGCGTTTATGAGGAAGCACTGCGTCTTGGCGTTGATCTTGTCGTTGGCCCCCTAAGCAAAACGCTCGTCAACGAACTCGCTGCACTCCCCCAACTGCCAACGCTCACACTCGCGCTCAACTATGCAGACCGTGAGGTTGCGCCGACGACCCAACCTCCTGTCGACCTCATCCAGTTCGGCCTCGCACCAGAAGACGAAATCGATCAGATAATAGAATTAGCTGAAGAGCGCGGATTTAAGCGAGCAGCAGTGGTGACACCTGTGGGCGAAAACTACACGCGACTAAGAGCGACGTTTCAAACTCGCTGGGAAGAAACCGGTGGTAGTGTAGTGACTCGCTCTGTGTTCGGCCCCGAGGAAGACTTTAGCTCGGTCGTAAAAAACCTTCTCGCAATCGATGCTAGCGAGGACAGGGCACGTCGGCTGCGCGCCGCGTTGCCGCGCAATAACATCGAGTTCACCCCGCAACGTCGCGGCGATATAGACTTCATCTTTCTTATCGCTAACCCCCGTCAAGGCCGCCAACTTGTGCCAACCTTGGCGTTTTATTATGCCCAAGACCTTCCTCTGCTCGCCCTGCCTTCGATCTATGACGGCGACCCAACGGCAAGCACACGCGACCTAGACGGCTTGGTTTTTGGCGATGCCCCTTGGATGATTATGCCGAGCGAGCTGCGCGAGTTGGCCGATGAGCATCTCACCGCCGCGCTTGGTTCAAGTCAGCGCCTTCGAGCGATGGGCGTCGACAGCTTCTATTTGGCGATGCAACTCGCCCAGCTGCAGGACAATCCGCTGCGAAGCCTTCGCGGAGTAACGGGCGAACTCAGCCTGACCAGCGAAGGCAAAATCAAACGCAAGCTGGTGATGCTTCAATTCGAAAACGGGGTGCCTGAGCCGCTCCCAGGCAGCTAACCCTTCGCAGTAACGCGCTACCCCCTTCATTTTATCGCCCTCTCTTTTTCTCAGCAGACGGCGCTGACAAAGGAATGTCGACCGCATGAAAAAAGAGACCTCTGTAGCCACCGGACGCCGCTACGAGTCTTTTGCAGCCTGCTATCTAGAACAGAGAGACTGTCGAATTACTGAGAGGAATTTCCGCTGCAAAGCAGGCGAAATTGATCTAATAGCGATAGACCCAGCGCATAAGCTAGTGTTTGTCGAGGTAAGGTTCAGGGTGAGCAATCGCTTCGGTGGCGCACTCTCCTCTGTCACCCCCAACAAGCAGAGGCGCGTTCGTAACGCCGCCAGTTATTATTTGCTCACCCATCCACAGTACGCAGCGCACTATTGCCGTTTCGATGTAATCGCCCTGAGCAAGGATAAGCGCAGCGATGGGGTTGAGGTAAACTGGATTAAAGCTGCCTTCGTCTAGCAGACACCCTTTTCTCTCTCTATTTAGCGCCGGGACCCTCAGAGCTCTAATTAACCCTAACAGTGCAACCTAAATCGGCCGATAACTACGGCATCAAATTTGGAGATTGCACGATGGATTTACATCACAGAGTAGCTCAGCATTTCGCTGAAAGCATCGAGACTAAACAGCGCTCAGCCGAGACTATGGGGCCATCGATACACCGCGCCGCCGAATCTCTGCTTGAGTGCCTTCTCGCAGGCGGGAAAATTCTAAGCTGCGGTAATGGCGGGTCGGCTGGAGACGCACAACATTTTTCGGCAGAACTTCTCAATCGCTTCGAGAAAGAGCGCCCCGGCCTGCCCGCTATTGCGATCAGCACAGACACGTCGACCCTCACGGCCATCGCGAACGATTACGACTTTAATGAGATATTCTCGAAGCAGGTAAGCGCGCTCGGCAACCCAGGCGATGTGCTCCTCGCCATCTCTACGAGTGGTAACTCGAAAAACGTCTTGGCTGCGGTTGACGCTGCGCACGGTCGCGAAATGAAGGTTGTCGCGATGACTGGCCGAGATGGCGGCACGATTGCTGCGGCACTTTCGCCTGAAGACACAGAGATCAGAGTGCCCTCGGAGCGCACCGCGCGTATCCAAGAAGTGCATTTGGTAGTTATCCATTGCTTATGCGACTTAATCGACACACATTTATTCGGAGGAGAAACAGCATGATTTCGAGCACTACCTCGACGGTGAAACACATTTTTGCGAGCGCCCTACTACTGGCAGTCCTTGGAAGCTGCACAACTGTTTTGGTCCGTACGACCGGAGCCGAAGGTATTACAGAGGACCCCACGGAGCGGACTGCCGGTGCAGTAGTTGAAGATCAGTCAATTGAAACAAAGGTCGTGGTTAACCTTAAAAAACTCGAGCCGGAGCTGAAAAAGGCGAACATCAAAGTCATCAGTCACAACGGCGTCGTACTTTTGGTTGGCCAGGTTGCGAGCGATGGGCTCAAGGCGCGCGCAACGCAGATTACCAGCGACTCAAGTACAAAGATAAAACGCATTCACAATGAGCTTGAAGTGGCGGGAAAGACAAGCCTCCTTGCGCGCAGTAATGACAACTGGGTTGCGACTAAGGTACGCACGCTTATGCTCGCCAACAGCAGCGTACCGTCAGGTCAGATTAGAGTCATCACAGAAAATGGCGCCGTATTTTTGATGGGCTTAGTCACGCAGGCCGATGCTGACGGCGCGGCAGACCTCGTAAGAAATGTCTCTGGGGTGACTCGCGTCGTTAAGGTATTCGAGTACCTCAACTAACCGAGGTCACCTGACCAGCCTGAGAGCGGGCTTCTTTTTATCCGAACCCGCCTCACTGCCGCCTTTGCCAGAATCCAAAGGCGTTGGCGGCTCAGGGTCGGCCGGTGTCTCGGCTTTAAACATCATTCCTTCGCCGTTCTCCCTCGCATAAATTCCGAGCAAAGCGCTCATGGGCACAAGTATTCGCCGCGATACGCCCGCAAAGCGGCCATTAAAGCTAACGTAGTGATCATCAATGCTGAGGTCTTGAACGGCAACTGGCGAGACGTTAAGCACGATCTGGCCGTCTTTAACGTGTTCCTGCGGGACTTCGACTCCTTCGAGCAGAGCATCGACAACGACATGCGGAGTGCAGCCGTTGTCTAGAATCCACTCGTAGAGTGCTCTGACAAGATAGGGTCGACTCGAGGTCATTGGTGTCGACATACCTATCCTTTTGCTGAAGGGTAAAAAACGCGAGAAGGCTGTTACACCATCTCCTTTTCTTGCTCGGAAAGACTCAATATCACCGACTCACGCTCGAAAAGGCGGTCGCGGTAATCGAGAAGAGGCTTTACGCCTTTAGTCTTAGGCAGCTCAATTCCCATCACAGGCAGACGCCATAAAATAGGCATGACGCAGCAGTCTACAATGGTGAATTCATCGCTCATGAAATATGGCTTTTCGCCAAAAATCGCGGCAATAGAGACGAGGCTGTCACGCAATTCCTTGCGTGCTTTTTCGAGCTGCGCCGGAGTGCCCTCTTTAGCCATTAACTTGTCGACCAAGGGACACCAATCCTGCTTTATACGATAGATCCAGAGGCGACTCATCGCACGCGCAACCGGATAAACTGGAAACAAGGGGGGATGCGGAAAACGCTCATCCAAGTATTCCATCATGATGTCCGCTTCGTATAACACCAAGTCCCTGTCAACAAGCGTGGGTAGCGAGTTGTAAGGATTGAGGCTAGCGAGATCCTCGGGCTTTTTGTCTGGATCGACGTCGATCGTTTCGACGGTGACACCCTTTTCGGCCAACACGATACGAACGCGGTGGCTGTATTGGCTAGTGCCATCAGAGTAGAAAGTCATCGACGATCGTTTAGCAACAACACCCATAGTATTTCCTCTCAATCCTTAGATAATAAACCTGAGCCAGTATCGGCAGTCAGATCAATGGTAGTCCTTGCTAAACTCGCGGCTCATGAAGAATACGAGTATGTAGAGTAATGCGAGAAATGCGAGCACCCAGACGCCGATAGACTGACGCTTGGTACGGATTGGCTCGCCGATGTAATAAAGGAAGTTGACCAGGTCGGCGACTGTCTGATCGAACTCCGCCGCAGTCTGGCTGCCGGTGCCTTCTACATGCGTGAGGTCACACTGCGTTGGATCGTCTGATCCATGATCGTCGCAAACAACATCGCCCTGCAGATTATGTAGCGCATTAGGCATGCCGACATTCGCATAGAGTTTATTGTTTGCACCTAACGGCCGCGAAGGATCGTTATAGAACGACTTCATGTACGTGTAAAGCCAGTCGGGCTTGCGAACACGACCGATAAGCGTGAGGTCTGGGGGCGCTGCGCCAAACCACACTTTCGAGTCGTCGTCGGACATCGCGTTGGTCATTAACTCGCCAATAGATGTGCCATCGAAAATCATATTCGCTTCGACCAATTCAGCATCGAGTTCGAGGTCTTCGGCCGTACGCGCATAGCGCGCGTAGCCGAGTTCGTGACAGCCAGAGCAGTAATTCATGTACGTGCCCCAACCGCGCTGAAGAGAGCCCTTGTCTTCGAAACTAGTCTCGACGTGCATGAGCTCAACATTGCTCGCCTCAGAGGCATGCGCGGTATTAGTTAACATCAGTGGGATGATGACCATCGCCGCAATGAGTAATAACGCACCAATAAGCTGAGGAATACTAATGAAACGGCCCGTGACACGCTCAGGCGGTGTAGCCGTTACTTCAGCACGCGTGTACCAAGGCATCGCGAAGAAGTAGCCGAAGTAGACCACTGTCATCAGCTGCGCGAGCAGCGTCTTAGCAGGGCTAACTGACTGCGTACCGAGCACGCCCAAAATCAAGAACGCGACAACGAAGAGAAGCAGCGCAGTGCGGCTAAACTTACCTTTGTAGCGCATGGACTTGACCGGGCTCTTGTCGAGCCAAGGCAGCACAAAGAGGATCGCAATCGCGCCGAACATAACAAGCATGCCCCAGAATTTCGCGTCGATACCAAACAGCGGGTAAGTAACCGCACGCAGCATCGAGTAGAAAGGCGTGTAATACCATACCGGTGGCACATGCTCAGGCGTCTTAAGTGAGTCTGCTTCTTGGAAGTTGGCGATTTCTAAGAAATAGCCACCCATCTCTGGTGCAAAGAATACGATTGCACAGAAGACAAACAAGAAGACGACAATTCCGCCGAGGTCATGATAAAGCGTGTAGTAAGGGTGGAAAGGGACGCCGTCTATCGGCACACCGTTCGCATCTTTGTTCTTCTTAATGTCGACGCCGTCGGGATTGTTCGAGCCCACTTCGTGCAGCGCAAGAATATGCAGCACGACCAACGCGATCAGCACGATTGGCAGTGCGACAACATGAAGAGCGAAGAATCGATTGAGCGTGGCACCCGATATCAGGTAATCGCCGCGTACCCAGACCAGCAGGTCGTCGCCGATAACCGGAATCGCGCCTGCGAGCGATACAATCACGTTCGCGCCCCAGTACGACATCTGGCCCCAAGGCAATACGTAACCAAGGAAGCCTTCCATCATGAGGACGAGGTAGATAGCCATACCGAATATCCAGATGAGCTCTCGTGGCTTCTGGTATGAGCCATACATCATGCCGCGGAACATATGGAGGTAAACCACAGCGAAGAAGGCTGAGGCCCCAGTTGAGTGCATATACCTAAGCATCCAACCGTAGTCGACATCACGCATGATGTATTCGACTGAGGCGAACGCAGCCTCGGCGCTCGCGGTATAGTTCATGGTTAGCCAGATGCCAGTTAACAGCTGGATAACGAGAACAACCATCGACAATACGCCGAAGTAATACCAAATATTGAAGTTTTTGGGCGCATAGTACTCGCTCATATGCTTCTTCCAAGCTGACACTATCGGCAGCCTGTCGTCTGTCCAGTCGCGGAGACCGACTAATGCGCCCACCACGAGGCCGGGCTTGTTTGATTCGCTCATGCTGCTGTCTCCTCGTCGATACCTATAATCAACACGTTGTCGTCCTCAAATGTATGCGGCGGCACTTCCATGTTTCGCGATGAAGGTGAACCACTGTACACACGTCCAGCGAGGTCGAATCGTGAACCGTGGCAAGGGCAGAAGAATCCACCACGCCACTCTTCGTCGAAAGGCTGCGCCTTGAGTTCGATATGCGGAGTGGGTGAGCAGAAAAGGTGCGGACACAGTCCAACCAAAACCATTACGTCTGGGCGACGTGCACGGAATTCATTTTGCGCATAGGCAGGCTGCTCTGGTTCTTGCGAATCTGGATCGGTGAGGCGATCGGGGTCTTCATTGAGCGCTGAGAGCAACGCTTCGCTGCGCTTAACCACAAAGATAGGACGTCCGCGCCATGCAGGAATAGGCCCAAGCATTTCACCGTCTTGTAGACGGCTAATGTCTATGCGCACAGGAGCACCTGCCGCACGCGCTTTAGCGCTTGGGTTCCATGAACCTACGAAAGGCACCGCGGCGCCTACTACACCAGCGGCACCAACCGCTGTCGTCGTACCAACTAAGAACCGTCTACGGCCAACATTCGCACTGTTGTCAGTCACCGTTTATCTCCTCGAGAGCTAGCTTTAAAAGAATGTATTCGCGCCCGCCACGAGCTCTTTTTTGACACGGCCGAAGCAGACTCCGTGCTAGCGTCAGGGCAGAAATGGGGCGAGTATTCTGTTGAATGGGTTGCAGCGTCCATTGCGGGTCAGCAAACCGCCGCAATCATAGACAAAACCTAGGGCTATTTCAAGTCGACTATGACCGAATCCGTCAGTAGATGATTGAAATCAAAGGGAGAAAAATATTTTTAGCCGCAAAAAAAAACGCCGGACTCGCTTGCGAATCCGGCGTTTTCGAACGTAGCTTTCTAACGTCAGTCTCGAACGTCGTAGAATTAGCGCTTTGAGAACTGTGGCTTCTTACGCGCTTTGCGTAGGCCCACTTTCTTACGTTCTACTTCTCGCGCGTCGCGAGTCACGAAACCTGCCTTGCGTAGTGTAGGCTTTAGCTCCATGTCGTATTCCATCAATGCACGCGTGATGCCGTGACGGATCGCGCCGGCCTGACCGAAGCTACCACCACCACGCACTGTCACGTTAATGTCGAACTTCTCGATCATTTCCACCAGCTCTAATGGTTGGCGAACAATCATGCGAGCAACTTCTCGACCGAAGTATCCGTCTAGAGGACGCTTGTTGACAGTGATCGCGCCGCTGCCGTTCTTGAGGTAGACCCTCGCAGTCGAGGTCTTACGACGACCAGTTCCGTAGTATTGCGTAATAGACATAGAACTAAGCTAACCTCTTAAAATTGAACAGCTTGTGGCTGTTGGGCACCGTGAGGATGCTCGCCACCTGCGTAGACTTTTAATTTTTTGAACATGGCGCGGCCGAGTGCATTCTTAGGCAGCATACCTTTCACTGCATTTTGAATGACGCGCTCTGGCGCACGCTCTATGAGCTTCTCGAAAGAGATAGATTTCAAACCACCGGGGTAAGCCGAGTGGGTATGGTAAATCTTACCCTTCGCTTTGTTGCCTGTTACCTTCACTTTTTCGCAGTTCACGACGACGACGAAGTCGCCTGTGTCGATGTGCGAGGTGAACTCGGGCTTGTGCTTGCCACGGAGGCGAAGCGCTATCTCAGCCGCCATTCTACCTAGTGTTTGGCCTTCGGCATCAACCAGGAGCCAGTCCTGATTAACTTCATTTGTTTTTGCGCTGTAAGTCTTCATCGATTAGTCATCGGTCTTTACTTTAAGGAGGGCGAATACTACCGGAGCAAATTAGATCTTTCAAGCGAATTTAAAAGGATTTCACCCTATTCAACCGCGATGCGCTGTCGCAAGGTAATCTAAAGATTGCATTTCCAATAGTCGAGAGGCGGTTCGCTCAAATTCGAAACTCAACTGCGTTCCCGTATAGAGCGCTAATATAGGCGCTGTCGCCGAAGCAATCAACTTAACTCTGCGATCATAGAGCTCATCGATGAGATTGATAAAGCGTCGGGCCTGATCATTGCGCGTTTCATCGAAGACTGGAATCCCGCTGATCAGCATTGTATGGAACAGCCGCGCCAGTTCGACATAGTCGAAAGCGCTACGCGGGCCGTCGCACAGCTCGGCGAAGTCAAACCAGACCACATCGTCGCCGACCCAGAGAGCGCGCAGTTCACGCCCGAGCACCTCTATGGGCGTCTCGCACGTTAAATGGGCTTCAGAAGGCACCAATTCATGCAAGCTCGCAAGCATAGCTGACCGAGCCTGCGCGTCATCCGGGCTATGATAAAGCGTCGCCTGTTCGAGGCTGCGCAATCGATAATCGATGCCTGATCGAATTTCGACCACTTTGGTCTGCGCGTTAAGCAACGCTATTGCCGGAAGAAAGCGAGCGCGCTGCAGCCCATTGCGATAGAGCCCGTCGGGCTGAATATTCGACGTGGTCACGAGCACCACCCCCCGCTCGAATAATGCCTCCAAAAGCCCAGCGAGAAGCATTGCGTCAGCGATGTCTTGCACAAAAAACTCGTCGAAACAAAGCAGCTTAGCCTCTTTAGCTAATTCATCGGCAATGCGAACGAGCGGGTTTTTGTGCCCTTGCAACACCGCTAGGCGCTGATGAACCTCTTGCATAAAGCGGTGGAAATGCGTGCGCCGCTTAGGCACAGAATCTACAGAGTCGAAGAAAAGATCCATAAGATAGGTCTTTCCCCGTCCTACCCCACCCCACAGGTAAAGCCCCTTGCAAGGTTTCTCATTCGCTCTTCCGAACGCACGCTTAACCTGATTCCGCAAGCCACGGCCTTGAAGAGTAGCCTTCTCCAACTCGTTCAAGAGTCGCTGCAATTCACATACGATTCGAACTTGTTCGGAATCTTCGCTGATCTTTCCTGAAGCGACATCATCCCTGTACTTTGCTAACACATTGCCTTTGGACACGAGAGTTTGCTCCCTTACTTCGGGCAGGGTCGATGGCTCAGACCTTACTCATATTATACTGCTGTTACCTTGAACTCAGCGGGCAACAATCGAGTGTCTTCACTGGCTAAACTTAGAATTTTTACGAATTAGCTTATGCCCGCAAATCCTTAAAGCTAAAAAATAAGCCTAAAATAGCGAGCCGCTGATTGTACGGCAGTGCGGACAACCCCTCTACACGAACCTTCAATCTCATTAACCTTGTAGGCTATACTACCTATCGAAACGCAAGCAGTGGCAAGTCCCTCTAACCTCCGGACCTACTGCCTGCCGAACCCCTTAGCCCGAGGACTTCCGAATGACCTGGATTATAGTAGCAAGTAGCCTCCTCGCGGGAGTTGTTATCGGTTTGCTCGTCGGCGGAAAACTGAGCGCCAACCCGAGTCGTGTCAAAGAGCTAGAAGCACAGCTGCGCGAGGCAAAGGAAACCGACCGCAGATACCGCGACAATGTTAGCGACCACTTCAGCATGACCGCCGATCTCGTGCACCACATGACCGAAAGCTATCGCGAGGTTTACGAACATCTCGCTAGCGGCGCTCAGGACCTGTGCCCCGAAGACGTTGCCGGCAAATTACTTCCCGCCAAAACAGACGCTGGCTTTAACGAGGAGGCAAGTGCTGGTGAGTTAGGCGCGCTAGTGCCGCCGAAGGACTACGCCGCCAAGGCTACACCCAACCAGAAGGGCGCACTCTCCGAAGATTTCGGTCTTGAGAAGCCGGCGCCGGCGGACGATTAGAAGCCAAAAAGGCGCAAAGTATCTATGCAACCTTAAACCAAGGGCGCAGCTGCTTTGATCGGCGCAGGATAATCAAATGTGAATTGCCTTGAACCCTCTCGCCACTTGGTCATCATTTAGTCATTAATTATTCGTCACTTAAGCGATCGCATTGAGGAGTCTACGCACCTCAATCAAATTGCATCTAGACTAACCACAAGGCTCGCTATGCAAGATTACACGCTAACGCATCTGAAACAACTCGAAGCCGAGAGCATTCATATTATCCGCGAGGTAGTCGCCGAATTCGACAATCCGGTGATGCTCTACTCGGTCGGCAAAGATTCCGCTGTCATGCTGCATCTTGCCCTCAAAGCCTTTTATCCCGGAAAACCGCCCTTCCCACTTCTTCACGTCGACACGACTTGGAAATTCCGCGAGATGATTGAGTTTAGAGACCGCCATATCGCCAACCTGGGCCTTGAACTTATCGTGCACACGAATCAGGAAGGCGCCGCCGCGGGCGTTGGGCCGTTTACTCATGGCAGTGAAAAACACACTGACATTATGAAAACCCAAGCGCTCAAACAGGCGCTTAACAAACACAAATTCGATGCCGCTTTCGGTGGCGCACGCCGCGATGAAGAAAAATCGCGCGCGAAGGAACGAGTGTTTAGCTTTCGCGACAGCAACCATACATGGGACCCAAAAAATCAGCGCCCCGAACTATGGAATATCTACAACAGCAAAATAAATAAGGGCGAAAGTATTCGCGTCTTCCCACTGTCGAATTGGACAGAACTGGATATTTGGCAGTACATACATCTCAATAATATTGACATTCCCGGCCTATATTTTGCAGCCCCTCGACCTGTCGTGAACATTGATGGCATCGACATTATGGTCGACGATGACAGAATGGCCATTGCTGAACACCAAAATATTGAGATAAAAAACGTTCGATTTAGAACCCTCGGCTGCTATCCACTGACTGGCGCAGTCGATTCTAATGCGACGACACTGCCCGAGATAATTCAAGAAATGCTCCTTGCTACAAGCTCGGAGAGACAAGGGCGACTGATCGATAGCGACAAAGCTGGCTCGATGGAAGAGAAGAAACGCAAAGGCTATTTCTAAAGTATTCGAACCCTATTTCAGTCAATCCAAATGCCTTCTCTTGGCCACTAAAAACGAACTAAGGCACATTATGTCTCACAGCTCAGAACTGATTCAGTCCGATATAGACGCTTACCTTGCTCAGCATGAACGCAAAGAATTACTGCGCCTATTAACCTGCGGCAGCGTCGATGACGGCAAGAGCACGCTCATTGGACGCCTGCTCCACGACTCCAAAATGATCTATGAAGATCAGCTCGCGGCGATAGAAAAAGACAGCGCTAAGTCGGGCACTACTGGCGAACGCATCGACCTCGCGCTGCTCGTTGACGGCCTTCAAGCCGAACGTGAGCAGGGAATCACGATCGATGTAGCCTACCGTTATTTCTCGACTGCGAAACGAAAATTTATTATCGCTGACACGCCGGGTCACGAACAGTACACGCGCAATATGGCAACGGGCGCGTCGACCTGCGATCTCGCTATCATTCTTATCGATGCGCGCCATGGCGTTCAAACCCAGACACGTAGACACAGTTATATTGCGTCTCTACTTGGCATCAAACAGCTTATTGTCGCCGTCAACAAAATGGATCTTGTCGATTACAGCGAGACACGGTTCGATGAAATTAGGGAAGAGTATAAAGCGTTTAGTGAAAGCCTCCCGGCCGCTGAGTTTCACTTCATTCCGCTCTCGGCGCTCGAAGGCGATAATGTCGTCGAGGTCAGCAAAAACATGGCCTGGTTTTCTGGCGAGCCGCTGATGACTCTGCTTGAGAACATTCCGATAAACGCGAGTCGCAATCTTGCCGACTTCCGCTTCCCGGTGCAGTACGTCAATCGCCCAAACCTCAATTTTCGAGGTTATTGCGGCACGGTGGCATCGGGAGTGGTGCGTAAAGGTGACTTAATTACCGCCCTGCCCTCGGGGAAAAGCAGCCGAATAAAATCGATTGTGACCTATGACGAAGAGATTGAGACCGCGTTCGTCCCGATGGCGATCACGCTTACCCTCGAAAATGAAATCGATATTAGCCGCGGCGATATGCTTGTCCACAGCGATAACAAGCCCGGCTCTGCATCGACGTTCGAGGCCGACCTTGTGTGGATGGCAGACGCAGAGATGCGCCCAGGTATCGACTATGATCTCAAAATAGGCAGCAAAACCACGGGCGCTCGAATCAAAGCACTGCAGAATTTGGTCGATGTTAATACTCTCAACCGAAGCCCAGCGCCTAGCCTAAAACTCAATGAGATTGGCCGTGTCGAAATCCAAGTGGAACAGGCACTGAGCTTCGATGACTACCAGCAGAATCGAGCGACGGGGAGTTTCATTCTTATAGACCGGCTGACCAACGTAACCGTCGGCGCAGGGATGATTGCATACAAGGCAAGCAAGCCTGCCTCCAGTAAATCTCATGGGCATGGCAGCTATGTTACTCCTGACGAGCGCGCCGCTCGCTTCGGGCAACAGCCGGTCACTTTACTCTTCATCGGACTGTCTGGCTCCGGAAAAACGACGCTTGCACATGCGGTCGAACGCGAACTATTCGAAAAAGGCCATGCCAGTGCTGTACTCGATGGAAAAACCATGCGCCAAGGAATAAGCAGCGACCTAGATCATAGCTCGCAAGGACGCACTGAGAACCTAGTCCGTAGTGCGCATGTCGCGCAATTCTTAAATGACTCTGGTCTGATTTGCTGCGCCTCTTTTGTGGCGCCGACTCGCGCTTCCCGCGAGCGAGCAGCGAACATTATCGGGGCAAATAATTGTCTTATCGTCTATTTGAACCCCCCTCTTGAGGTGTGCCAACAGCGCGATCCGAGTGGGCTCTACTCAGCGTCGACGACAGATATTCCGGGCGTTTCATTCGAATACGAGACCCCAACTAACGCTGCCCTCGAATTAGACACCTCAGCGCTGACGCCGCAAGAGAGCGTCGAAAAAGTGATGAGGCTACTGGGCGAACGAGGCGTTTTATAGCGCTAAACGGGATTGTCTATGTCGATGAACTGGTGGGCTAAGTCGAATTTATCTGCCAGCACTGTCGCGAGCGCCTGAACACCATAGCGCTCGGTGGCATGATGGCCCGCACTGATGAAATGCACCCCCGACTCGCGCGCGATGTGCACCGTGGGCTCAGATATTTCACCAGTGAGATAGGCATCTACACCTGATTGCACTGCTAAGTCTATATAGCTCTGCGCGGCGCCAGTACACCAAGCGATACTCTCGATCCGTGAGGCACCTCCGGCACTCAGACTCGCTTCAATGATAAGCGGGTCTCTGCCCAGACAGTCTCCTATATGCGCAGCCAATTCGGCACAGCTCATGGGCCTCGGCAAGCGACCTGTAAGCCCTATAGGGTGATTACTGTGACGGCCCATCTCTCCGGTCTGCTCGAGTCCGAGGCGCCTTCCTAACTGCACATTATTACCGAGCTCGGCATGGGCATCGAGTGGCAGGTGATAGGCCAGCAGGCTAATTTGGTTATTGAGCAACAGCTCGATGCGCTTACGCTTGATGCCGACAATCGTCTGTTCCTCGCCCCGCCAAAAGTAGCCATGGTGAACAAGGAGTGCATCGGCTCCCGCGTCGATTGCAGCTTCGATAAACGCCCTGCTTGCGGTTACTCCGCTGACTATTTTTTCAATCGTAGGCTTGCCCTCCACCTGCAGCCCGTTAGGAGCATAGTCTTTAAACTGCTCTGTGCGAAGAAGCGAACTGATTGTCGATTGCAACTCTGTAAGGCTTACCGCCATGGACCTGTCCTCTGGTAGACTATGCGCGTCTATTGATACTTCGCCTTCAGGCGCTAGGCATAAGATAATAACAATAAAAGCTAGGGCAGACCTCTTACAGTGAAACCAAGCAATCGAGCGCAAACCATCGACCGCCTCGCGACTACGCTGCGTTTTCTCGCGTGGCCTATTGCCTGCGGGCTTCTCTTGGCGATCGTCATCGTGCAATACAACCAGCTCGCGCAATTGTCGCGTAGCAGCCAACCACCCCCCTTGGCCAGGGCACTTGCCGTACCGAGCTTTGCCGACGTCATTGCACATGCCTCGCCGGCGGTCGTGAGCATTAATGCAACAAGCGTTAACGTCGGCTCGGTAGAACGCGCCTCACCAGACAAAGTTAATCTCTACCTCGAAGAGCGCGCGAGCCTAGGCTCCGGCGTTATTATCAGCGCTGACGGCTATATTCTCACTAATTTACATGTCGTCGATACGCTATTCGATGCGTTCAATGCACAGGTCACGCTCGTCGATGGTCGTCAGACACCCGCAACCGTCGTTGCTTGGGATGAAGGCAGTGACCTTGCTGTATTACACATCAATATGGACGGACTCACGCCCATCCCTCGCGGCGGCGACAGCAGCCTCCGCGTCGGCGACGTTGTTTTCGCTATCGGGTATCCCCGTAACGTTGGCCAGTCTGTCTCGCAAGGTATTGTCAGCGCGCTTCGACGCGGCGCCGATGGCACTATCGAGCGCATACAAACAGACGCCGCAATCAATCCCGGCAACTCGGGCGGCGCGCTAATCAATTCGGACGGCGAACTCGTCGGCCTAAACTCTTCGATTCTCTCCAAATCGGGCAATTTCGAAGGGATAGGGTTCGCAACGCCTGCCTCCCTCGCCGTGAACGCGCTCGAAGAAATGGTCGCTCAGGCGATCGAGGGTAACGCAGGCTATTTAGGCGTTATCACAGGTGAAGCTCTCGGGCCGCGCTCGAGCGAACTTTTCTTCGGCATCGATTCGGTGCGAGGAATGCTTGTCGAAAGCGTCGATGATGGCGGTGCCGCGATGCGCGCGGGAATCCAGCCCGGAGACGTTATCACTCGCGTGCAGGGAACCAAAGTAATCGATGGCGGCAACATTATGGCCGAGGTTCGAAATAAAAAGCCGGGGGATACTATCGAGGTAGAAGTCTACCGGCAAGGCCAGACCCTCACCTTACCGACAACTCTCGGCTTCGGCCAGGCGATTATTATCGAGCCCTAACTTAACTCGACTAGGCTTTGATAAGACGATACTCAGCAGACAGCGCGTGTGCCTGCAGATGCTCGTTGCGCGCCAGTTCACCGGCGGTCTTTGCCAGACGGCTAGCCCCTTCTCGCGTACTAAAGATTATCGAGCTGCGCTTCTGAAAATCGTAAACGCCGAGCGCCGAAAAGAATCGCGCAGTGCCTGACGTTGGCAAGACATGGCTTGGACCCGCGCAGTAGTCGCCGAGCGACTCGGCGCTATAGCGACCCATAAAAATAGCGCCCGCATGGTTTATCTTTTCCAGAAGCGATTCAGGATCAGCGATCGAAAGTTCGAGATGCTCCGGCGCTATGGCATCACTTACCCGTGCAGCTTCGTTTAGGTCTTCAACCAAAATAAAGAGTCCACGATTGGTCATCGATTTTTCGATGATGTCGCGTCGCTCCATCGTAGGTAATAACCGCTCGATACTGGCCCTAACTTGATCAAGGTAGTTCGCGTCGGTGGCAATAAGAATTGATTGCGCCTGTTCATCGTGCTCGGCCTGAGAAAACAGATCCATAGCGATCCAATCGGGGTCAGTTTCGCCATCGCAGATAATGGTTAATTCCGATGGCCCGGCTATCATATCGATACCGACCTCACCGAACACCAATCGCTTCGCAACGGTGACATAGATGTTGCCCGGCCCGGTAATTTTATCAACCTTAGGGATGCTTTCGGTGCCATAAGCCATCGCAGCAACAGCTTGTGCACCGCCAATGGTGTAGAGTTCGGTGACGCCTGCTAGTGCAGCAGCGGCGAACACAAGCTTTCCTGCCTCACCGTAGGCGGTGGGAACGGTGGCTATAATTTGTTCGACTCCCGCTACCTGCGCAGGAATAGCGAGCATAAGAATCGACGAAGGGTAATTCGCCTTGCCGCCCGGCGCATAGACGCCCACACGCTGCAAAGGGCTTACCTTCTGCCCAAGAACCGAACCGTCCTCTTCGCGGTATTGCCACGACTCCTGCTTCTGCTTTTCGTGATAACTACGAATCCTGCCGGCTGCAATTTCTAATGCCTCGCGCTGCGCCGCATCGAGACTTTCGAGCGACGCCTGCATCTGTTCGCGCGTCACTTTCAATGAGGCCATAGATTGAGCCCCGAAACCGTCAAATTGATTCGTATAGTCGAGAACTGCGGCGTCACCCTTTGCCCGCACCTGGGCGAGAATATCGCTGACGGTTGCCGTCACGTCGTCTGCCACAATCATCTCTCGCTTCAGATGCGCTTTCAGCGCGGAGTCGAAATCTGCGCTCACGCTATCAAGCTGCTTGATGGGGAGAGAGAGAGTGGCCATAGATAATTCCTTTTGCTCGCTGCGTTAATCGTTGCGCCTACGCCGCACGATTGGCAACGGCGGTCGATAATTTGTCGAGTATTTCGCGAATCGCTGCATTCTTAATTTTCATTGAGGCTTTATTAACAATAATTCGCGAGCTCACGTGCGCGATAAAATCTTTCGCCTCGAGCCCGTTAGCTGTTAGCGTCTTGCCGGTGTCGACTATGTCCACAATCGCGTCGGCCAACCCCATTGAGGGCGCCAATTCGAGTGCTCCGTTGAGCTTAATAAGCTCGATTTGCACGCCTTGCTCGGCGAAATAGCGTTTAGCGATATTGACGAATTTAGTCGCCACTCTTAGACGGCCGACCGGCGCTGCCCGACCTATCGGCTCTGCTGTCATTAAACGGCAGCGGGCGATGTCTAGATCAAGCGGTTCGTAGAAGGCCTCGTCGCCGTATTCGAGTAACAGATCTTTTCCTACTACCCCAATATCGGCGCTGCCAAATTCAACATACGTTGGCACATCGGATCCCCGAATCACCATCAGCTTAACGTGGGCGAGATTGGTATCAAAAATGAGTTTGCGGCTCAGCGAAATATCTTCCGCAGGAACGATATCTGCCTGCGCGAGCAATGGCAGCACTTCATCGAGTATGCGCCCTTTGGTGAGCGCAATGACGAGATTAGGCATGGTCATAAATCGAGTCTCTGTTTTCCACGAAGAGGGTCCTTAACGCCTTTCTGCTAAGTTTTCCAACTCAGACTTATTACGAAGGTATTCTACGAATTTTTGCGCCGAGCAATTGCAGCTTCTCCTCGATGCATTCGTAGCCGCGATCGATATGGTAGATGCGATCGACAACCGTCTCACCTGACGCTACCAGACCGGCAATAATCAGGCTGGCCGAGGCTCTAAGGTCAGTGGCCATGACCGGCGCGCCTTTTAAGGTCTCGGAACCCTCGACGATCACGGTATTACCTTCAACCCTAATAATTGCGCCCATGCGGTTCATTTCATGCACATGCATGAATCGATTTTCGAACACGGTTTCTGTGATTGAGCCTGACCCTGACGCGACAGAATTAAGCGCGGTGAACTGCGCTTGCATATCAGTCGGAAACGCGGGGTAAGGTGCGGTTCGAACAGACACTGCCTTCGGCTGTTTGCCATGCATGTCGAGAGAAATCCAATCCTCTCCCACCTTTACGTCTGCTCCAGCTTGTTCGAGTTTTAACAACACGGCCTCGAGAATATCTGGACGCGTATCTTTAACCTTAATCTTGCCGCGGGTCGCTGCGGCAGCGATCAAATAAGTGCCAGTTTCGATTCGGTCTGGCATCACCGAATACGTGCAGCCGTGCAGGTCAGACACGCCGTTGATCACGATCGTATCCGTGCCATAACCGCTGATGTCTGCACCCATGGCAATGAGGCAGAGAGCGAGGTCGACCACTTCAGGCTCGCGCGCGGCATTTTCTATGATTGTCTGACCGTCGGCGAGACAGGCGGCCATCATGACATTTTCTGTGCCCGTTACTGTGACCATATCCATAAAGATATGCGCACCCTTTAACCGGTCTTTAACAGAGGCCTTGATATACCCGTCTTCGACAACAATATCCGCACCCATCGCTTCGAGCGCCGTAATGTGAAGATTCACGGGACGGCTGCCGATCGCACAACCACCGGGCAAGGCAACCTCGGCGCGCTTGTGTTTGGCAAGCAAAGGCCCCAGCACAAGAATGGAGGCGCGCATCGTCTTTACCAGTTCGTAAGGCGCGCTCAGATCGGTGATCGTGCTGCTGTCGACTTCGACATTGAGCTTCTCATCGATAACGGGCTGCACGCCCATACACCCTAGCAGCTCTAGCATTGTCGTGATGTCGAACAGATGCGGCAGGTTGCAAATAGTGACCTTGTCGGAGGTGAGCAATGTCGCGGCAAGAATCGGCAAAGCCGAATTTTTCGCTCCGGCGATTCTAATCTCGCCTTCGAGGCGAACGCCGCCTTCGATTATTAACTTATCCATAGGGTTAGCTCTGCTGTGCGCGCAATTCGCGGGCTGAAAATTGATCGAGGAATTGCACCATCGACAGTGAATGGCTGCTGTCTGATTCAGCATTTACTGGTGTGAAGACCAAATTACTAGGCTTCACCGGGCGCCGAAAGTCGCATAGTTACCGCATGAATTGCGCCACTGCTGATATGCTCATTAAGCACTTTATAGATAGTCTGCTGCCGCTTTACCGCATTAAGACCTTCGAAGATGCTGCCCGTAGCTGTGACCAGGTATTTACCGCCCTCACCCTGAACATCGATTTCAGTCGTTGGCAGCGCCGCGACCAATAAACCTTGAATTGTGCTCGCTTCCACTTATTTCTTCTCCGTTTGGTGCGTGATCTTGTAAGGCCTGCTGCTAGCGCCAGTTATTGAGTACGGCATCAATGTCGTTGTCATGCTCTGTCATCAGTGCCGAGAACTGCGAGTAGTACTGCCTACCGAGGTTAATTCCCGCGAGGCTCAAGTTTTTGAGTTTCCAGGTATCGTCTTCGGTTATGAACATTTGGTAGCGAAGCTGCAGGTTGATATCGCCGCGAAGCTCCATGCTCACTACCGTGTCGGCGCGCGGGTCATCTGACGGATTGGGATTCGGAAGAAAAACCAGTTCCTCGCCGCTGTAGGATACCAACGAAGCGCCGTAGAAACGGGTGAGCGTAGATTTTAAAATGTCAGCGAATCGCTGCGTTTGCGCCGGCGAAGCATCAGTTGCGTATTTCGCCATCACGACATTCGCCACGGCAGTGAAATCGACGAAGCTTTCTAGATCGGTCTCAATTGCAGCAAAATAGCCCTCACGATCACTCAGGAATAGTGATTTAGATTCAAGCGCCGTAGCCAAAAGCGTATTAACGCCTAATTCGGCCGTCTCGACAGCAGACAGTCCCTGCGCGCTCGCGCGCCCGCTGAGAAGCTGCAGACAAAGTGCAGCAACGAGGAAACCACCGACTAGAAACCAATTCTGACGGACAGAAGAAGAGCGTGATTGATAGGCATTGATGCGCTCGCTGCAGTGCTGCATGTCTTGCTCCTTAGAGAGGACTCTAATTAGGCTTTGCGGGTTATTAAACTCAACGCAGTTTACCTCATATGCCGGTGGCATTAAATTATTACTTGCAAAGGGTCTCGTTCCCCCTTCTAATTACCTGCTAACCCTTCGCACAAGAATCCCACTCTATGCTCGTAAGCTCAGTCGTTATCGCCCTCGGCTTCATAGGCCTAATCTGGGGAGCCGATAAGTTCGTTTTCGGCGCGTCTGCACTTGCGCGTAATGCCGGCGTCTCGCCGCTCTTGATCGGTCTCACTATTGTCGCGTTCGGCACCTCGGCCCCAGAAATATTCTCATCCGCAGTCTCGGCACTCGAAGACAAGCCTGAACTCGCGATTGGCAATGCCTTTGGGTCGAATCTATTCAATATTGGAGTCGCACTCGGCGTCGCTGCAATACTCCGCCCCCTGACTCCGCCAAAATCGTTAATCAAAAAGGAATTGCCTGCGCTCATCCTTGTTACGCTCGTGACGGGCGTACTCCTGTTCGACTTGTTTATCGGTCCTTTCGACGCGCTAGTTCTTATCGCGCTGAGCCTCTTCCTAGGCTACAAACTCCTGCGCAAGAAAAAAGCCTGCGACGCTATAGAGCCCGACTCGCTCAGCGAGGAAACGAGTGCAAGCGACGAGGAACCGGACACTCGCACATGGCAGGCCGTGGCCTATATGTTGCTAGGTTTGATCCTGCTTATTGTCAGCGCCGAGGCACTGGTAGCGTCGGCTAGCGCGATTGCAGAGACACTGGGCGTTTCAGAAGCCGTGATTGGATTGACCATCGTCGCGCTCGGTACAAGTCTACCCGAACTCGCAGCGTCAATTACCTGCGTATTAAAAGGCCACTACGACCTCGCCATAGGTAATATCGTCGGTTCCAACATATTGAACCTGCTCGCTGTGCTCCCTTTCCCTGGTCTATTGAGCCCCGGCCTTATTCAAGCCCCACTTCTGTTTAGAGACTTTGCCGCCGTAACACTGCTCACGCTGCTGCTGGCGGCCTTCTGTTACTATGCGGTGACACGTGGCAAGCAGCTTGGACGCGTCAGCGGAGTCATTTTCTTGTCTATTTATTGCGGCTGGTTTACGGTAATGCTAGTTAACGCTTAATCGCTAACAGCCTAAGCACAAAACCACTTTTCATCCAACAGACTTGAAGACAGTGCTCACAGAAGACTGCGGGCATCAAGCATAGGTTAATCACCATGGACGCCCCTAAGATCCCTCCTCATTCTGTGCTTACCGCCTCTGCGAGAAAGACGATAAAGATCGAACTGGAGGCAGTCGCCGCCCTGTCGGATCGTATTGATGAATCCTTTGCCCGTGCCTGTGAGATTATCCTCAAGTCGACTGGCCGAGTCGTCGTCATCGGTATGGGAAAGTCTGGTCACATCGGCCGCAAAATCGCTGCTACTCTTGCAAGCACGGGAACAACGGCGATGTTTGTACACCCTGCAGAAGCGAGTCATGGCGACATCGGAATGATCGCCGCTAACGATGTGGTTTTAGCACTCTCTAACTCTGGTTCGACCGAGGAAATCCTCGGCTTGCTGCCAATACTCAAACGTAAAGCAGTACCGTTGATCACCCTTACCGGCAACCCCGTCTCAGAGCTTGCCCTTGCTGCGGATGCGAATCTCGATGGCGAGGTGTATGAAGAGGCCTGCCCCCTCGGGCTTGCACCGACATCGAGCACGACGGCAGCGTTGGTCTTAGGCGATGCCCTTGCGATGGCTTTACTCGAGGCACGTGGTTTTACTCGCGAAGACTTTGCTTTCTCGCACCCCGGCGGCAATCTGGGTCGCCGATTGCTCGTGCGTGTGCGCGACGTTATGCATCAGGGAGACGAACTCCCGCAGGTGAAACAAGGCACCGCGCTAACCGCCGCGCTGATAGAAATGAGCGGCAAAGGCTTTGGACTCACTACCGTGACCAACAGCGAAGGCGCGCTCGTCGGCGTCTTTAGCGATGGCGATTTGCGGCGCGCGCTCGATGCAGGCGTTGATATTCACAACACCCTTGTCGACCAGGTAATGTCCGAAAGCTACCATTTTATAAGTTCCACCTCTTTGGCGGCCGAAGCAGCAAGGAAAATGCAAGAGACGAGCGTCTATGTGCTCATCGTTTCTGACAGCCCCGGTGAACTTAGCGGATTGATAAAAATGCACGACCTGTTGCGCTCTAATGTCGTCTAGCAATGTCGTCTAGCCAGAGCACAAAGACTAGAACGGCAAACACCATGAGCCACTGGAGAGAAAGCTAATGCAAGCAAATAATCAGAGACTAACCACGGGTATCTCCGAGCTGCACGAACGCGCGAGCGCCATTGCGCTACTCCTTTTAGATGTTGATGGCATACTGACCGATGGCCGACTGTATTTTTCGAACTCCGGCGAGGAAATGAAAACCTTTCACACACTGGATGGTCAGGGTATTCGTTTCGCCTTGGATGCGGGCATAGGCGTGGGAATAATCACCGGAAGAGAATCGACGCTCGTGACCCAACGCTGCAAAGACTTAGGCATCAACATTATCTATCAAGGCGTAAGCGATAAGTCGCGCGTGCTCGACCAAATTTGCGCCGAACACAATTTATCAACCGAGGCGATCGCTTATGCAGGCGATGACGCACCCGATGTACCCGTACTCGAGCGCGTTGGGCTAGCCGCGAGCGTCCCCGCAGGGCATCGCTGTGCGCTTGAAGCGGCTCACATGATTACCGCTGCGCAAGGAGGCAGCGGCGCCGTTCGCGAAATCATCGATTTTATTCTAGCGAGCCAAGGCAAACTCACTTACTGATGAACAGACCTCGCATCCTCGCATTACTTATCCCCACGCTCACCGCTGTTGGCCTCTATTTGACGCTCGATTGGGCCGACGACCGCGCCATCGCGACCTCTGAGCGCGCGGGAATGGCCGACACTTTGCAAGCGGAACAGACAATCGAGTCGCGTTCAAAAGCGTCAATACAAGCCTATTCACAAGAGCTTGAGACGATGATATTCGATGCCGATGGCGCGCTGCAGTACACGCTTAGTGCCGACAGCCAGACACAGTTCGAAGATCAAACTAGCCTCCTAACACAGCCGCGTATTACCCTTTTCGACGCGAGCAAGCCGAACTGGAACATCACTGCTGATTACGGCAGAATCGAACGTAACTCGAGCGCGGTCGACGACCCCTCGCGCGAGGACAGCGCAGACGAAGATCTGGTGAGGTTTATCGGCAACGCGAGCCTCAAAGCAGCGCTCGCCAACTCGTCGACCCTCGCGTTACAGTCGTCTGAATTTAGCTTAATTCCTAGCGTGGAAAAGATTCGCAGCGACAAACCTGTCCGCGTCATCGACCAAGGAATCAATCAAACCGCCGTAGGTTTCGAAGCCAATTTAACTGCAGATAGCCTGTATTTTGAGAAAAAGATAAGAGGATCCTATGAGCCACCTCGCTAACGCACTAAACACGCTAGCAGGGCAAAAATTGCACGCTTTGTTGCTAGGCTTCGCTGCACTGACGCTTAGCTCAAACGCACTTTCGCTCGCGTCAGACAAACAGGAGAAGGTCACCTGGGAAGCTGCCGGCAATTCAAACATGACAGTCGAGAACGGTCTGCGCACATTGACACTGGAAGACTCTGTTATCGTGACTCAAGGCAGCCTAAGAATCACCGGCGATCGGGCCATTTTCGAATACGCAGTCGAGAGTAACGAACTCAATCGAATTACCGTCTACGGCTCGCCCGTAGGCTACAGTCAGCAGCTCTCGACCGATGGAGAGAATGTGGCTGGAACGAGCAAAGAACTGCGCCTCTACTCTGATGAAAACACATCGGACAGCATTGTAGAGCTCATTGGCGATGCTGCAATTACCTCGCCAGACTCGACGATGAACTGTGCAGCTATTACCTACCTCGTCGATCTAGACCTGATCCGTGAAGCCAAAGGCCCGTGTAATGGCAGCCTAAGCAGCACCTCGCCACAAGGAAATTAGGCGCGGATCATTTCTCGACATGTCTGCCTCAGGCTTCAGCGTGCGGCAATCTATTCGACGACAACACACTTAAAAGAGAAACAACAATGCTCCGCGCCAATCACCTCGCTAAGTCTTATAAACAGCGCCAAGTGGTAAAAGACGTGTCTCTTGAGATTCAAAAAGGGGAAATCGTCGGCCTGCTCGGGCCCAACGGCGCTGGCAAAACGACGTGCTTTTATATGCTTGTAGGTCTCGTTTCGGCCGATGCAGGCGACGTCACTATTGATGATGCCGATGTCACCAGCCTACCTATCCACCGCCGCGCGCACCATGGCCTCGCCTATTTGCCGCAGGATTCATCCATTTTTCAGACATTGAGCGTCGAAGACAACATACTGGCGATCCTGCAGACCCGAAGCGATTTGGATGCTCAGGGGCGTGCTGAAAAACTCGACGCACTGCTCGAGGAATTCAACATACAGCACATCCGAAAGAACCTTGGTCGAAGCCTCTCGGGCGGGGAACGCAGACGCACAGAGATAGCACGGACCTTAGCAACAGATCCAAGCTACATCCTCCTTGACGAGCCGTTCGCCGGTGTCGATCCGATTTCAGTTAATGACATCAAACAGATCATCGAACATCTGCGTGCACGCGGGATCGGCATTCTGCTCACCGATCACAATGTCAGAGAGACGCTCGATATCTGTGCTAAGGCGTATATTGTGAGCGAAGGGCGTATTATCGCTGAAGGAAACTCTGACACGATCCTCTCTAACAGCACCGTTCGCGAAGTCTATCTCGGCGCCAATTTCCGACTTTAACCCGCGCTTGCACTCCTTAGAATGCCGAGAAGAACTCACCTTGCAATGCGAAATGAAACTATGCGAAAGAGGCACAGTTCTTGCTATACTCTTCCGCTCTTAAATCGCGACTTGCTTATGCACTCGCCAAAAAGCGGGCCTAGTTCTCACTAAACACACTAGGCTGATCGTAATTCAACTCTACGCCACATCGATTGCAGTAGTATGAAAATATCGCTCCAGCTTAAGCTTGGCCAACATCTCAGCATGACGCCGCAGTTACAGCAGGCGATCAAGCTTCTGCAATTATCGACTCTCGACCTTCAACAAGAGATATCTCAAGCACTCGAATCGAACCCTATGCTGGAATTAATCGAGCATGATGATGGCGATGGCTTTGACAGCGACGCCGAGACAAGCGAGAACAAAGAGCGAACGAATAACGAAAGCGACTCCTCTCAAGAGAACTACGAGAACGACCGTCAAACTCAGGCAGATACCACAACAACCGACGACAATCAGACAGAGGGCGAGTGGGGGGAAAACATCCCCACCGAACTCAGCACGGATTCGCAATGGGAAGATACCTATCAGGGCAGCGGCAGTGGTAGCTTTGACGGCGAAGTCGAAAGCATTGAGGCGCGAAGTTCGGCTGAAGAGACACTGCAGGATCACCTCCTCTGGCAATTAAACCTCAGTCATCTGTCTGAGCGAGACCGCATTATCGCCGAGGCGATTATCGATTCTATCTCGCCCGATGGCCGGCTTAGCTCCGACATCCATGATCTTGTTGAGGGTTTTGACCCCGAAGACGAAGTAGAAGAAGACGAAGTTGTCGCCGTCCTGCATCGAATTCAGCATTTCGACCCGGTAGGCGTTGGCTATAGGTCGCTCGCAGAATGCCTTCTCATTCAACTAAACTTGATCAATGACGCCGTGCCGGCGCTAGCCTCGGCGAAGCTCATTATTCGAGACCATATCGATTTGCTTGGCGTAAGAGACTACGCGCAACTTATGCGCAAGACTCGACTGAAAGAAGCCGAGCTTAGCGCAGCCATAAGCTTAATTGAGAGCCTAAATCCGCAGCCAGGCGCCGACATAGCTCCCTCGGCAGCGACCTATGTTGTGCCGGATGTTTTGGTAAGTAAAGACCTGGACACTCAGTCTTGGCGTGTAGAAATCAACCCCGATGTTGCCCCCAAACTGCGGATCAATGCGGACTATGCAGCATTGGTTCAACGGGGTAATTCAAGCGCAGACAACACCTACCTCAAAGACAATCTTCAAGAGGCGCGATGGTTTCTTAAGAGTCTTCAAAGCCGCAATGATACGCTTATGAAAGTGGCGACTCGCATCGTCGAGCATCAGGTTGGTTTTCTGGAGCACGGAGAGGAAGCGATGAAGCCGCTGGTGCTTCACGATATCGCCGAAGCCGTCGAAATGCATGAGTCCACAATTTCGCGAGTCACGACTCAAAAATATATGCATACACCGCGCGGTATTTTTGAGCTTAAATACTTCTTCTCAAGCCATGTATCAACGACCGGTGGCGGTGAATGCTCATCGACAGCAATCCGTGCAATTATTCGCAAACTTGTTGCAGCAGAAAATACCCGAAAGCCTCTCAGTGATAGTAAAATAGCTGACCTGTTGCAAGACCAAGGAATTAACGTTGCGCGGCGAACGATAGCGAAGTACCGAGAAGGGCTAAACATCCCACCCTCTAATGAGCGAAAGCGTTTAACCGCAGAATAAAGCGTCGTTGAAGCATGCGAGGTAATTTGTCACTCCCTCGCTGCGTTACAACGGCGAAGAGAAATATACGAGAAACACGAAGAGAGTAGTAAGCAGATGCATCTAGAAGAAATTCTTAGCCCAAGCCTATGCAAAAGCAAAGTTGAGGGAGTAAGCAAGAAACGTGTTATTGGCATCATGAGCAGTCTCATCGCCGGACAGATTGAAGGCGTCGACGAAGACGATGTATTTGAAGCGCTAATGAGCCGAGAGCAACTCGGCACTACTGGCCTGGGCAACGGAATTGCGATACCTCATTGCCGTTTAACCCAGTGCGATAGATTAGTCGGTGCACTCATTTCATTGGCCGAACCAGTTGACTACGATTCTATCGATGGCAAACCAATCGACCTTGTCTTCGCGTTAGTAGTCCCTGAGGGGGGCGATACAGAGCATGTTAAGGCGCTAGGCGAAATTGCGAGTCTCTTCCTTGATGAGGATTTATGTTTCACTCTGCGTCACACGAACGACGATGAAGACCTCTATAACGTTGCTATAATGACGTAGAAGCGTCGACGCGCAGAACGCCAGCAGACCGATTTCCGGCACGTCGACTTTTAAACACTATTGCATGCAAACTGAAAAGGCACGCTGCGCAATGAAGTTAACGATCATAAGCGGTCGCTCAGGATCTGGGAAAAGTACGGCCCTCCGCATTCTTGAGGACCTCGGCTACTATTGCATCGATAACCTACCTGCCAGCCTCCTGCCCTCACTTGCCGACCGCCTAACAGCCAAGACACTCGACATTGCCAATGCAGCCGTGAGTATAGATGCGCGCAATATCCCTTCAGACCTGCGGCAGGTTCCGGGAATAATCAAACAACTCGGATCGGGCCCCCTCTCGACCGATATCGTGTTTCTCGATGCTAACTCACAAACGCTATTGAGGCGGTTTAGCGAGAGTCGTCGCAAACACCCTTTGAGCGACAAGGAGGTTGGCCTCAGAGAGGCAATCGACAGAGAATCTGAATTACTCGAACCTCTGTCATTGTTGGCGAATCTAAATATCGACACAAGTGAGATGTCTCTGCATCAACTTCGCGACATTATTAAAGCAAGGCTCGCCACCGACGGCGCTAGCAGCATGACGCTCCAGTTTCAGTCGTTTGGTTTCAAGAACGGAATCGCCACCGATGCCGACTTAGTATTCGATGCACGCTGCCTACCCAACCCTTACTGGGATTCTAGCCTGCGTTCTTTAACCGGATTGAGTCCCGAGGTTGCGCATTTTCTCGACTCGCAGGAAGAGGTGCAAAAGATGCTTAGTGATATTCAAGGATTCCTCGAGTCATGGCTCCCTAGTTTTGAGAGCAATAATCGAAGCTACATGACCGTGGCGATTGGCTGCACAGGCGGCCAGCATCGCTCGGTCTACCTTTCGGAAAAATTAGGCGAAATATTTACCCCTCGCTTCGAGAGCGTCCAAATAAGGCATCGCGAGCTCGATTAGGGCAATAGCGTCCGGCTCACCCATAAGCGAAAATAATCGAATGATCACAAAAACGACAGCAATTGTTAACCGCGCAGGCCTCCACGCGCGCTCTTCGGCGAAACTCGCTGAGGTTGCCGCGGGGTTCTCAAGCGACATTCGAATCGGCGTCGGCGCCAGAGCTGTTGATGGTAAAAGCATCCTCTCACTGATGATGCTCGCTGCAACACAAGGAACGACTGTTTCACTCGAAGCAGACGGCGCAGACGAGTCAGACGCGATTGCGGCTCTTGTCGCCTTGTTCGAAGACGGATTCGGCGAAAGCCCCTAAGGCAACGTTCTAATGCTGGTCGTTTAGCGGTAGAATAGCGGCGGTCGCCGTATTCGACACGGCAACGTTTGTGCAGTCATCGAGGACGACCGCCCGCATGTCAAACCCCAAAGAGTTACAGCCACAGACTGATCACGCGCTCGAATTGCATCAAGCAATCGACAGCGGGTCACTGTATGAAGTTCGGCAGATGATAAAGACACTGCCGACTGCGGGAATCGCGCACCTCCTCGAATCATCACCGCCTAAAACCCGCGGCGTTCTTTGGCAACTCATCGACAAAGACGCCGAGGGCGAAGTTCTTCAGTATCTCAACGAAGATATTCAGGGGCAGATTCTTAGCGAGCTCAATGCCGAGCAGGTAGCGGAGCTCACGTTCGGCCTCGAAACCGACGACCTCGCCGACATCTTGCAGCAACTACCCCAACAGGTAGCGGCCCAAGTTCTCGAGGCGATGGACGAACAGGATCGTCATCGTGTCGAATCTATCCTTTCCTATGATGAGGATACTGCCGGTGGCTTGATGAACACCGACACCATTACTGTGCGCCCCACTCACACGCTCGAACTTGTGCTTCGCTATCTGCGCCGCCATGATTCTCTGCCTGCGATGACCGACACAATCTATGTCGTCACGCGCGACGATCGACTGCTCGGCCGCATGCCTCTGCTCACACTGCTTGTCTCCGATCCGCAAACGACGATTAATGAGCTGATGCTCGAAGACCTCGAGGGTATTCCTGTCACTTTGGAGGCGCGCAAAGTCGCGCAGCTATTTGAACAGCACGATTGGGTCTCGGCACCTGTCGTGGATGAAGCGGGAAAACTTCTTGGGCGCATCACCATCGACGACGTCGTGGACGTTATTCGTGACTCGACCGAACACTCGCTAATGAGCATGGCGGGTCTCGACGAAGAAGATGACACCTTCGCCCCCGTAGCCAAGACTGCGCGACGACGCGCACTGTGGCTTGGAGTAAACCTGATGACGGCGGTGTTTGCGTCGATGGTGATCTACTTGTTTCAAGACACCTTGGATGCGGTCGTCGCGCTAGCTATTCTTATGCCGATTGTCGCCAACATGGGTGGTGTCGCTGGGTCACAGACACTCACTCTCGTTGTTCGTGGGCTCGCACTCGGGCATATCGGTCCCGCTAACAGCCGCTGGCTTTTGATACGCGAATTGGGCGTCGCCGCGCTCAATGGCCTGACTTGGGCAGCGGTGATCGGCACGATTACCCTGATCTGGTATCAGGATTTTGCGCTTAGCCTTATTATTGCCGCAGCAATGATGATCAACCTGATTACCGCCGCGCTCGCTGGCGCTTATTTGCCGCTGCTGCTGAATAGGCTCAACATCGACCCCGCGCTAGCAGGCTCGGTCGCATTAACGACAGTGACCGACTCTGTCGGATTTTTGTCCTTTTTAGGGCTAGCGCAGCTCTTTTATCTCTGAGCAGCGCACGCCAAACATAGTGATTCACCCGCCTAAACAAACTCTTAGGCCAACAGCAGACTGAGCTTTGAGCATGCGAACCGACAAAAAAAGACTTCCCGTCTCCGATGATCTCTTCGACGGCCCGAGCAAATCACAACTCAAGCGCGATGCGAATAAATTGCAAGAATTGGGTGTTCGCCTCGCCGCGCTTCGCCCCAAACAGCTCGCGACGCTCGATCTGAACGAGGTGCTACTTAAAGCAATCGAGGATTATAATTTATTGCCCAACAGCAATAACGCGCTCAAGCGCCACGCCCAATTCATCGGCAAGCGAATGCGTGGGCAAGATTACGACGCCTTGCTCGCAGCAGTAGAAGAGCTCGAGAACCCCCGCACCACGACGCGCCCGGGCACGCCTCGCAAGACGCTCGGCGTGACCGCGCAGGCCTGCGAAAGCCTCGTTGCGGAGCAGAGCACCAGCGAAGACGCAATCACACAACTTATCGATCAGCATCCTCGCCTCGAGAGGCAAAAGCTGCGTCAGCTTGTCCGCAATTATTTCGTCGCTGCGCGCAAACCAGACGACGCGGCGACTAAGCGCGCCCGCGCGAAGCTCACGACCTACCTTAGTCAAAGTCTTAACTAGCCCGCATCACTCGCCCAACTGCAGCCCCAGTGTTAAGCCTTCAACAAGGAGGTTAGGCTGCGCCGTCGCCTATACCTATTCTGAGCAACGATGCTACTATCCCTGTTCTCACGCATCACCGATTAATCTTAATAATAAGAAAAACAAGAGGATAATTATGTCTAGCCAAAGCGCTAACTCCTATTGGAAGGCGAATCTCAAAATCGTCGCCTCGCTTCTCATTGTCTGGTTTATCGTGTCGTTCGGCGCAGGCATCCTCTTTGTCGATGCACTCGACACAATTCGATTCGCCGGCTTTAAACTCGGCTTCTGGATGGCACAGCAAGGGTCGATCCTCGTGTTTGTCGTGTTGATACTTGTCTATATCCGTCTGATGGATAGGCTCGACGCGCAGTACACAAACGACAATGCCGCAGAGAACTCTGCTCAGTCTGACGAAGAGGCAGGCCAATGAACGTTCAAACCTGGACCTACCTTTTTGTCTTTTTGTCCTTCAGCCTTTATATCGGTATAGCGATCTGGTCACGCGCCTCGTCCACGAAGGAATTTTATGTTGCTGGAAGCGGCGTTCCCCCTCTCGCGAATGGCATGGCAACCGCCGCGGATTGGATGTCGGCCGCCTCTTTCATCTCGATGGCGGGGCTTATCTCATTTCTAGGTCGCGACGGCACTTTTTACCTGATGGGCTGGACCGGCGGTTACGTTCTGCTCGCCCTTTTGCTAGCACCTTACCTGCGGAAATTCGGCAAATTCACCGTGCCCGATTTTATCGGCGACCGTTACTATTCGCAGTCAGCGCGACTGATTGCCGTGTTCTGTGCGATCGTTATTTCCTTCGTGTATGTCTGTGGGCAGATGCAGGGGGCCGGCATCGTGTTTTCGCGCTTTCTTGAAGTCGACATAGAAACCGGGGTGCTCATTGGCATGGCGATCGTCTTTTTCTACGCGGTGCTTGGCGGCATGAAAGGCATCACCTACACGCAGGTTGCTCAATACTGCGTACTGATTTTTGCCTTCACGGTACCTGCCGTATTCATCTCGCTGATGATGACCGGCCAGCCAGTTCCACAGATCGGTTTCGGCTCAGAGCTAACGGAAGCCTACGGCGGCGGCTATCTGCTCGACCGCCTTGACGGCATGAGCCAAGCGCTCGGTTTCGCCACGTACACCGAAGGCCAACGCAGCACCCAAGACGTGTTTTTCATCACTGCTGCGCTTATGTTTGGCACCGCCGGCTTACCTCACGTAATCATTCGCTTCTTCACCGTGCCGAATGTGCGCGATGCTCGTCGCTCTGCAGGCTATGCCCTTATCTTTATCGCTATTCTCTACACCACCGCGCCCGCGGTCGCCGCGTTCGCAAAAACCAATCTGATTAATACTGTAAGTAATGCAGAGTACACAGCGATGCCTGAATGGTTTAAGAAATGGGAAACAACCAAACTTATTTCTTTCGAGGACAAAAATGGCGACGGGCGGATACAGTACGTTGGCGATCCGGCTGTTAACGAACTCGATGTTAACCGCGACATCATGGTGCTTGCGAATCCCGAAATAGCGGGACTGCCCGACTGGGTCATTGCCTTGGTGGTAGCAGGCGCACTCGCCGCTGCGCTGTCGACTGCAGCAGGATTACTCCTCGTTATTTCTACCTCCGTTGCACACGACATGATGAAACGCAGCTTCATGCCCGACATTAGCGACAAGAAAGAATTACTCTATGCGAGGCTCGCGATTTTTGTTGCGGTATTAATAGCCGGTTATTTCGGTATGTATCCGCCGGCCTATGTAGCGCAAGTCGTCGCCTTTGCTTTCGGCCTAGCCGCTGCGTCTTTTTTTCCTGCCATTGTGCTTGGGATTTTCTGGAAGCGGATGAATAAGGAGGGTGCAATTGCCGGCATGGTTGCAGGCTTCGGCTTCACTGCTGCGTACATCATCTACTTCCGCTTTATGAATCCTGCGATCGATAATGCCGACAACTGGCTATTTGGCATTTCACCGGAAGGTATAGGGACATTCGGCACACTGATCAATGCCTGTGTAGCAATTACCGTTGCGCGTCTCACCCCGCCGCCTCCGGCTGCAGTCATCGAAATCGTTGAAAGAATTCGTCTCCCAGGAGAGTAAATACCGACCGCCTTTACTTGCTGGCTACACCACAGTCTAATTCTTACCTGACAAACAAAACGAGCCGCTAATGCGGCTCGTTTTGTTAATGCTTATAGTGGGTGGAAACCTAGGCCTTATGCTTGCCGTGCTCTGTTTTTTCCCAGTAATCGGTGACGGTTTTTTTCATCTCTTTATGCATAAACAATAGCCCAAAAAGGTTGGGGGCCGTCATCAAGACTATAGTGATCAGCGCAAGATTCCAGATAATAGTCGTGTCCGCAAATGCTGCATAAAAGAAGCCGGCGACGTAGACGATACGGTACGGTAGCACCGATTTAGGACCAAGCAGGTAAGTCATCGCGCGATCGCCATAATAAGACCACGCAATAGCGGTCGAGAAAGCGAACAGCATAAGGCCGATCGACACTACATACTGGCCATACTCACCAAAGTAGCCCCGCGTAAAGGCCACTGTCGTGAGCGGCACCGAGTGAATTAGCGACATCCCCGACACGTCAACATCGGAATCATCGAGGCGCCCTTCTGTGACGCTGAGCGTGCCATTGAGAGGGACATCGCCACGCGAGAACACAACCTCTTCGGCGAACGAGCGCGATGCCATGAGAGTGAAGTCCTGCGAGTTCACCGCGCTTCCTTCATTGATCACTAATTCGCCTGAATATAGGCTCGCTGCGGTGTCATCACCGTTAAGCAATGAAAACATTTGCGCGACATCGGCTGGCTCTTGCTCGCTGTAAGCACCTGCAACGAAGCGCATATCCGCACGCTGGAATTCGTTGTCGAATTTTTCCTTCCATGCGCCTGATGACAAGATTACCAAGCCGGTAATGGTACAAATCACGATGGTGTCTATGAAAGGCTCCAGAATCGACACCATGCCCTCATCGGCAGGTTCGTCTGTACGAGCGGAGGCATGGGCGATAGGGGCTGAGCCCTGACCTGCCTCGTTAGAGTACAACCCGCGGTTAACGCCCCGGTCGAACACATAGGCAAAGGTTGCACCAAGGAAACCGCCGGTCGCTGCAGAACCGGTGAACGCGTCACTAAAGATCGCTGCGAACGAAGGACCGATATTGCCAAGATTAGGCAGGATCACCGCAAATGCGCCGACGATATAAATAATCGCCATCGTTGGCACGATCGCCGCGGCCACTGCGGCTATCCGCTTAATGCCACCGATGATCACCAGCGCAAGCAGCACCGATAATACCGCGCCTGTCACGATAGGCTCGATGTCGAAGGTGCTCTGCAAGCCAGCCGCGATGCTGTTAATTTGCGGGAGACTACCTGTGCCAAACGAACTTAATACTGTCGCCATAGCGAAGATGATTGCCAACCATTTGGCGTTCATCCCCTTTTCCATGTAATACATGGGGCCGCCCGCCATCGTGCCATCGGCGGTCTGTTCGCGGTATTTATGCGACAACGTCACCTCGACGAATTTGCTGGTCATGCCGAAAAACGCAGTTACCCACATCCAGAAAAGCGCAGCTGGCCCGCCTAAATGTAGCGCAAGCGCTACGCCGCCAATATTTCCCGTGCCAACCGTGCCCGATAGCGCCGTTGCCAGCGCCTGGAAGTGCGAGGTGTCGCCTTTCGCGCCGTCTTTATCAAAGCGACCTGTGGTGATTCCTATCGCATGCTTGAAGTAGCGAATCTGGGGAAAGCCAAGGTAAAGCGTAAAGAAAATACCGACTGAGAGAAGCAGAAAGGGAAACCATACGGCGCTTCCTAGATAGCTATCGATGAGTATGAGTAGGTCGTTAACTGCGTCCACAGAATTTCCTCTTTTTATTTTTTGAAGGCGCTCTTTAGCTTAGCGCTCGATGGAGATTGCCACGATGTTTGTAATGATTAATCGTCTTCTACTGAAATCGTCGGCGTAGCAGCACCGCGAGCCTCGTGCGCCAATGCCTGAGCGTGAACGCCTCGGGCAAGCTCGGCATAGGCTTCTTGCAACTGCGGGTGCAATGTCGATGCTACCACAGGAACACCAAGATCGGTTTGTTCCCGAATCTTTATATCGAGGGGTAAACGTCCGATTACGTCGACGCCATAGTCTTGCGCCAACCTCTCACCACCGCCGCTGCCGAAAATCGCCTCAGCATGCCCGCAATTGCTGCAGGTATGCATACTCATATTCTCAACTACGCCGAGTACGGGGACGCCCACCTTATTAAACATTTCAATGCCTTTGCGAGCGTCCGACAGCGCTATGTCTTGCGGTGTAGTCACGATAACAGCACCGCGCACGGCTACAGTCTGCGCGAGGCTCAATTGAATATCGCCGGTTCCCGGCGGCATATCAATAATCAAATAATCTAGATCTGACCAAGCGGTGTCTGTGAGAATTTGAGTGAAGGCGGAGACCACCATCGGCGCGCGCCATACCATGGCTGTTCGCTCGTCGACTAAGAAACCCATAGAGTTGCATTCGATGCCATGCGCTTGCAGCGGCACCATCAGACGCTTATCCCGAATCTCGGGCCGTGTTCCGGCAGCAATTCCCATGACAACAGGTAGACTCGGGCCGTAAATATCGGCGTCGAGCAATCCCACTGCAAATCCCTGCGCCTTGAGTGCAAGCGCTAAGTTTGCAGCTGTAGTTGATTTGCCAACGCCTCCTTTGCCCGAAGCAACACAGACAATATGTTTAATGTTTTCCAGTTTTTTCACGCCCTGCCCCATGATCAATGTGTCTTAATTTACTGGCCTGCGAGCTTAGCAAATTTGACTCAATCGCGCGCACTAATCGCGCAGGCTATCAGAAAAATGGCTGACATAGGCGGCCCTACACCCTAGAATCAGGCAATGAATTTACTTAGTAGTAACATGCTCACCTTTTCGCATAAGCCTCGCGCCAAAGGCGTCGCAATCTGCTGCCCAGCGGGCGATAAGCAGGACGCACCTGGCACTCTTAAAGACCTCGGCAAATCGATAATAATTGGGCTCGCCCTTCTCTCAGGATCACCGGGCTTCGCCCAAAGCGGAAGCACAGAGACTGGCGCCAGCACCGAAAGCCCTATCAAGTTTGCCTTGTTTTCTGCAGCTTGGGGGGAAAATACCGATGACGGCCTGCGCCTAGTCGCCCAGAATCTCTCGCAGGAGGCGATCACACTCGAAAAGATAAGCTTTATCGATCTCCCGCGTGACAATCAAAAAACCGATCTAACCCTGAGTCTCGGCCTGCGCGCAGAACGCTATGCGCAGACCAATTTGCCACTCGTGGACCTACTCACGGGCGACGACTGCGTTGCACGGACGATGGCCGATGGGTGGAAACTGGTCGAAATCTCCAACTACACGCTCAACCCGTCAGTGCGCAATTTGATTATCGAGAACACGAATTCTTTTCGCATCTACCAATGCGTGCGCGCGGCAAAGCTAACATGGCGCGGCGATGCAGACGCGGCGAGTACAGAATTGGAGGGGTGGGTTCTCTATCACTTCGAAAGCCGGAGTAATTGATCCGTTTGTAATATCCACTCGCCGGTAATCAGTGACATTCAGCCATAAAAAAAGGAGGCCGCTTACGCGCCTCCTTTTTTTATGCTCAGGGAATAAACCTCTCCGAGCGCAGCATTTTAAGCCTAGCTAACGCTAGACCCTAGCCCACTAAGATACCGCCGTACTGAACAAAGAACGGTGCAAATACAACGCTCAAAATCGCAGATAGTTTGATCAGGATATTTAGTGAAGGACCTGAAGTATCTTTCAAAGGGTCGCCTACTGTATCGCCAACAACCGCCGCTTTGTGCTCTTCTGAGCCTTTGCCGCCGAGGTTGCCTGCTTCGATATACTTCTTGGCGTTGTCCCATGCGCCGCCGCTGTTTGACGCAGAAATCGCCAATACGCCGCCACAAACGAGTGAACCGGCGAGGACGCCTGCAACCGCTTCAACACCGAATAGGTAGCCGACAACAAGAGGAGTACCCATGATCAACACGCCTGGTGCGATCATTTCTTTTAGCGCCGCCTGAGTCGAGATAGCGACACACTTTGCGTAGTCTGGCTTGCCGGTGCCTTCCATGATACCTGGAATAGTGCGGAATTGGTGACGTACCTCTTCGATCATCGCGAAAGCCGCTTTACCGACCGACTTCATAGTCATCGCAGTAAACAAGAATGGCAGAACCGCACCGATAAATACGCTTGTGAAAACCAGAGGATCTAGCAGGCTCATTGTGAATGCTTCGCCGCTGAGCTTCTCAGAAATCGTAATGAAGGCTGCGAAGAGTGCGAGTGAAGTCAAAATCGCCGCACCGATAGCAAAGCCTTTACCGATTGCTGCTGTCGTGTTGCCTGCCGAGTCGAGCACGTCAGTACGACGACGAACTTCTGCCTCGAGGCCAACCATTTCAGCAATGCCGCCGGCGTTGTCAGCAACTGGACCGTAAGCGTCGATCATCAGAGCGATAACCAGCGTGCCAAGCATACCGAGTGACGCGATTGCTACGCCGTACATGCCAGCGAGTTCCCACGAAACAAAAATGCTGATCGCGATGCAGATATAAGGCAACACTGTGCTCTTATAGCCGAGTGCGAGGCCGTAAATGATGTTAGTCGCAACGCCTGTTTCGCAAGACTTAGCCACTTCTTGGACCGGCGCATACTTTTCAGAGGTGTAGTAGCCAGTCAACAGACCAACCGCCAAACCAGACACCAGGCCCGATAGGAAGCAGAAGTAGACGCCTACATTGCTGTAAGTGTTCTCGCCAATCACGAAGTCGGCAGGGATCATTGCCAAAGTCACAAAGTACATAACTACCGCCATTAAGGCGCTAGAGATGATCAACAGCTTCATGAGCGCTGGCGCTACGTCCTCTTCTGTCTTAACAGACACGAGAAGTTTGGTGAGTAGGCTGATGGGAATACCCACTGCCGAGATAAGAATTGGGTAGAGCAACGCGTCAGTGTTAGTCGCGAATGCTGCAGCACTGATTACCATCGCGGCACAGGTGCTCTCTGCACAAGAACCGAAGAGGTCAGCGCCCATTCCCGCCACGTCGCCCACGTTGTCGCCAACGTTGTCAGCGATAACCGCAGGGTTGCGGGGATCGTCTTCCGGAATGCCTTGCTCGACTTTACCTACCAGGTCAGCGCCAACGTCAGCTGCCTTGGTGAAGATACCGCCGCCCACACGCGCGAAAAGCGCGATTGTTGAGCCACCGAGACCGAATCCTGCAATCACTTCCATCAGGATGTGATTGTTGTCAGGGCCGAGTTCTGACATCAGCGAAGACATGACCACATAAACGATGATGAGACCAAGCGTTGCGAGACCTACAAGCGCAAAGCCCATAACCGCACCCGAGTTGATCGCAACGTCGTAAGCCTTCGAGATGCTTTGCTTAGCCGAGACTGTCGTGCGTGCATTGCCCGCAGTCGCCACTTTCATTCCGATGTAACCTGAAGCTACGGAGATGACGCCACCAAAGAGGAATGCAAGCGCAGTATAGAGGCCCTCGTTATATTGAGGAGTATGCTGATCGTCGATAGCCACAGAGATGAGAATACCAAAACCGATCATGAATATAGTCATGAACTTGTATTCTTGCTTCAGGAACGCCATAGCGCCGTCGGCAATCGCTGTATGAATGAACTTGAGACGTTCTGATTGATCCGGCTCGAGACCCATATCTACTGGAATGTCGTTCACTTTCTTCATATAGAACAAAGCAATCGCCAAGCCCAGCAGCGACAGTGCCACCGTTATTAGAATTGTTGTACTCGCCATCGAAAAGTATCCCCCACAAGGACTGTTCATTTAAAGGCGCGGACTGTAGCACAGGTACCTACCTAATCAAAGCCGGAGAGGCTCCAAAATCGCCTCTGCGGCCCAATCAGGACCAACATCGTATTAGGCCTAGCTGCCGCTTGTATGCTAACAAAGTCAACGAGTTGACTACTCTTTAGCGCTGCAAGTGGACATTGATCACGAGACTTCTGCGAGGAGACGGGCCGCATCAACGCTTCAGGTCAAGACCACTGCCGATGAAGGTGCGTGACAGAGCCTTAGAAAGTCGTGACAATGCAGCGTCTCGAGTCAAAACAAAGTGACACGTAATGGGAAGTAACCAAGGCAATTCAGCTGAAGCTAAGCATCGAAACCCATCGATTGCCCGACTTTTCGCTCGCCTTACAATCGCTGCGATTAGCGCAGCGCTCATCGTCGCCCTCCTCATGGTTCAGCGCGAACCCTCTATCGAAGAGCGCCAGCCAATGGGCTCTAGCGCGCCGTTAGGCCTCGGGGACATCCTGACCAATGCGCTCGGCGCTATTGACGACTCAGTGCAACCAAGCGGCTCAGTGCGCCCCAGAGAGAATTCAGGGCAAAGAATTATTCTCACGGCTCAAGAACTCGAGGCAGCCCTCAACGCGAGCTTCCCTTTACTGCTGCCCGAGCGAAAAATTGTAGGGCGCGTGGGCTTAGCAGCCGACAGTCTCGCCATTGAGCTAAGCACTCCTGTGTTTGCCGCAACCGATAACGCCTTTGGCATCAACCCTTACCTCAATATTGCTTTTACTATTCGCAGCGAACCTGCGGGGGCATTCCCCAAGATCGACGAGCTTAAGATTGGCAATCTGCCGATTCCAGCCCCTGTCGCCGAATGGGCCGTCTGGCAAATAATCGCAGGCATGCCACACCGAAGAATGGAGACTTTGCTCGCGCTGGATAAAGAACTGAACAGCGCTTTCGATAGCTTTAAGCTTAACGAGCGGCATGCAGTCCTCCAATTTCACGTCAATCGAGAGGCGTTAGACCACCTTAGCTGGGATCTTCAGCGGCTTGTGGTTACGCCTGAGATTTATGCGACGAGCGCCTTTTATGGATCGGTTCTGCGGGAGTATCTCGCAGGCCTACCGCAAGAGAAACGAGCAGTGGCATTAAGTGAAATACTCCCTCCTCTCGCTGCTGCCGCGGCTGCTAGAAGTGAGGCGGGCGCAAACCCACAGACAGAAAATACCGCCTTGCTTTTCGCCTTGTCGGCGCATCTGGTTCTCTCTTCAGGCTATGCGGACGCGCCCAACTCGCCAGAAATCAGGCTTAGGCGTCGCCAAGATCTGGCACAGCATGTCATCAATTCGGCCTCTATTGCGGCCATTGCAGGCGTTCAACTCGCTGAGATTATATCGACCGGCAAAGAGGCTTTTGATGCGCGCTATCGATCGGGGTTCAGTTTCTCGGATCTTACCGCTAATAGGGTGGGCATCAAACTCGCGCAGCTTGCAGTCGAAAGCGAAGCTTCTGCTCTCGCATTCCAGGCAAGGGTCCAGAAAATCGAAGTCGATGCAGACCTTATTCCACTGGTCAGCGGCAGCAGGGACGGCCTTACACAGCGCGAATTTGAAGCGAGCTATGATGATCGCACGAGCGTCGAATACAGGCGCAGAGTCGATTCGATTGATAGCGAGGTTGCTGCACTGCCTCTTTTTGCCACGCCTTGAACTGGCTGACACCCCTTTAATCGGCAGCACCGCTAGTGTATAAAACGCATCAACTATGGCGCTTAATCGAAACTTTGATGCGTTAAGCGTCTGCCTACTCCGCGACTGCGCTTAAGCCTATTTTAGATAATCACCGCTAACCGAAGGCCATCCTCGATGAGCAAGAAGGGATTCACCACTACCAACCTACACTCGGACCGTCTTGATAAGCCAGAACATGGCGTTCTGCACAAGGCCATTCATACCTCGGTTGCTTACAGCTACGACGACGCGCGGGAACTTGCTGAGGTATTTCAAGGCAAGCGCGCCGGCTACAATTACGGGCGGCAACTAAACCCCACCGTAACCGCCCTGCAGAACAGAATCACGACTATGGAGGAAGGTATCGCCACTGCCGCGTTCGCCACCGGCATGGCGGCAATTTCTTCGTCGATGCTTGCGCTGCTGCGAGCCGGCGATCATATCGTCGCAAGCGCCTTTTTATTCGGCAATACGAATAGCTTTTTCGGCACACTGCAAACGCTTGGCATCGACGTCAGCTTCGTCGATGCGACCGCAGTTAGCAATGTCGAAGCCGCAATCAAAGAGAACACTCGCCTAGTCTTCGTCGAGACAATTGCCAATCCGGTCACACAAATCGCCGACCTCGCAGGAATCGGCGCGGTTTGTAAGCAGCGTGATTTGGTATACTGCGTAGACAACACAATGACGTCTCCACATCTTTTCTTGCCCAAGGCTGTGGGCGCCTCGTTGGTGGTTAATTCACTAACCAAATATATTGGCGGGCATGGTAACGCATTGGGCGGCACAATCACCGATACTGGGCTATTTGATTGGAGCCGTTTCCCCAACATCTATGACAGCTACAAAGGGCAAGACGTCTCGTTGTGGGGCATTACTCAGATCAAAAAGAAAGGACTGCGTGACATGGGCGGTTCACTCGGACCCGAGGCGGCCCACCATCTTGCCGTAGGCTCAGAGACCCTGCCGCTGCGAATGGATCGAGCTTGTAAAAACGCAATCGCAGTCGCTCGCCTCTGTGATGCGCATCCTGCAGTGAATAAAGTCAATTACCCAGGACTCGAACAGCATCCGCAGCACACTCGCGCGCGCGATTTATTCTGCAACTTCGGCTCAATAATGAGCATAGATCTCGTGCCGGGTGTCGATTGCTTTGACGTCTTGAATGCAATGCAGACCGTTGTATCTTCAAGCAATCTGGGCGACACGCGCACACTCGCGATTCCGGTCGCACACACTATTTTTTACGAGATGGGCGCAGAGCGCAGGGCGAGCATGGGTATTTCAGACTCGATGATTCGGTTCTCCATCGGGATAGAAGACGAGGCAGACTTGCTTGCTGATTTCACTCATGCTTTGGACGCCGCGTTAGCAGGAAAATAGATCGCTTTAGCAGGAGTTTAAAAAGTATGATGGTTAGATTATTCGGTACTCACGAACTGAAAGACGACTGCGCTAAGGGTTTCGAAATCGAGGGGAAACGGCTTTTTGCGGTGCGTAAAAAAGGTGAAATTCACCTCTATTGGAATCGCTGCCCGCATTTGGGCACGCCGCTCGAATGGGAAGAGGACAAGTTTCTCGACGGAGAAAACGCCCTCATTCAGTGCGCAACTCACGGTGCTTTATTTCAGATAGATTCTGGCAAATGCTTAATAGGCCCCTGCCGTGGAAAGCATTTGCAGCCGGTTCCATTCGAACTAGCAGACGGCGTTGTCTCCGTTGCCGAAGCCGTGCTTAAACGCCCGTCGGCTATTTAGCGGCGCGTTACAATAAAAATCGTTCGCTTCACAGCGAAACCGGCAGTGAGTTAGTAAGAAGGAGTGTGTTTTGAGCAGGGTCGATAGCGACTCCGTAAGCGATGACCTCAACGCCTTCTGCCACGGCCTCATCGATCAACCGCGCATACTCGGGGTCGATCCCCCTCGCCACGCTCACCCGTTCGATGCCTGTATGTTGCACACAGAAGAGCAGCACCGCGCGCTTACCATGCGCCACCTCCGCCATTAATTCTTGCAGATGTTTTTGGCCTCTTGTCGTTACAGCATCCGGAAAAACACCTAATCCGTTCTCTGTTTTAAGCGTCAGACTCTTAACCTCGACGAAGCACTCTTCCCGGCCCCGATGAGACAGCAAAAAGTCGATGCGGCTGCGCTTCTCTCCGTAAGCCACCTCAGTGCGCCGAGAAGAATAACCCGCGAGTTCATTTATTATACCCTTGTCTAGAGCCTCGGCGACAAGCTTATTCGCTAGCGCCGAGTTAATTCCAATGAAACATCCGTCAGCGTCCTCAACGAGCTGCCATGTGCAGACATATTTACGCTTAGGATTATGCGAGTCGGTGTACCAAACTCTCCAGCCTTTCCCCTGGCAATGGATCATCGCCCCCGTATTCGGACAATGCAGGGTGAATTCGCTTCCATCGGGCCGCCTAACGTCGGCAAGAAAGCGTTTATAGCGCTGGAGTAAAGTCGCCTCTTGTAACGGTTGCTCAAAAATCACGGTAGCTCCCTGCCCATACCCAACACGCTGCGTCGCTAGGCAAGTGCAGCGCGGAGTCGGGCTATAGCGACCTTCAGCTGAGCCATACTTGTCGTGAATGAGAGTCGCAGCATTGTTCGCGCCGAGGCATCGCCAAAATCGGTACCCGGAGTCATCGCCACACCATGCTCCTCGAGCATCCGCCTGCAGAAATCCTCACTGTCGTTTGAGAACTTTGAACAGTCGGCGTACACATAGAACGCGCCGGCTATTTTTTCCGGCAAGACGAACCCAAGGGCTGTTAGCTCTTCGACCATGTAATCACGGCGCCGTCTAAACTCCTGCCGCCGCGACTCGAGAATAACTTCGGTCGCCGGGTCGAATGCGGCCAGCGCGGCATACTGAGCGAGCGACGATGCTGAGATATACATATTCTGCGCGAGGGTTCGTGCGGTTTCTATAAACGCGTCGGGAACAACTATCCAGCCAAGCCGCCAGCCGGTCATGCCGAAGTATTTCGAGAAACTATTGACGACAAAGGCAGAGTCATCAACCTCGAGCACGCTGGGCAGGTCGTCGACAAAGTGCAGGCCGTGGTAAATTTCATCGACAAGCAGATGCAGCCCCTCACGCCGAGTCCACGTTGACAGAGCCTCGAGTTGAGCGCGATCCAGTATCGTCCCTGTGGGATTATTGGGCGACGCCAACCATACCCCTCGCGTGATATCTGTCCGCCGAGCAATCAGATCATCCACGCTCGGCTGGTAGGCTTGAGCGCGCACCACTGGAACCAATTGCGGTTCGGCGTCGCGGAGCTTGATGAAATTGCGTACACAAGGATAGGCCGGGTCGGTGATAAGAATGCCGTCGCCCTGCCCGACCAAGAGATGGGCCAACAGCAGCAATCCCCCGCTTGCGCCAGGCGTGATCAATATTCTCTCTGGAGAGATCTCGAGCCCATGCTGCTTGCGGTAGCGCTCGCTGATTTTGTTTCTCAGCGCCTCGAGTCCTGTCGCTGCTGTGTATTGGGTTCGCCCCGCATCTAAAGCAGCTTTCCCAGCATCGATAATCGGTTGAGCGGTAGAAAAGTCGGGCTCGCCGACCTCAAGATGAACAATATCTTTTCCGGCTCGGTCTAATTCGTGCGCTCGCTGCATCACGCTCATGACCCTAAAAGGCGTAACACTCGCGAGTGCAGCTCGGGGTTGCATGAACTCAGCCACTTGCTCTTCCTGCATTACTGTCACCTGATTTCTATCGTCTGCGGTCGCCTCGCGTTGCGAGGAATAGAGCCTAATTGTACTCGCTGCTAGGCCAGTTAACAGCGGCAATCGACAATGGCTTATTCGCCCAGCGTTGCACCTACTAATAGCTTAGGATGAAACGCAGGCAGGCCGAATTTTTCACTCGCCCAATAACGCGTGCATAAGGGGGGGAAATCTGCTAGTTTACCGACCCCTTAAAAGTCCTCCGCTAGAGGTGGGGCAGTAATACGCGTGTAGCTTCAATGATCTACTGTGATCGACTTTTACAGTCCTCGGTGATCAAAGTCTTAGGTGAAAGACCAGAGCCAACAGTAAGCAAGAGGCAAGTGCACGAGCGAAGCAGTGCATGCGCCATTTATTTAACAGTGCGTTACCTTTCAACTACGTAGGCCAAGGGCCTTTAGAGGCATAAAGAAACACATGTCCAAGACCGCTACCCCAGATACGCAACCCGTTCTAAAGAACTTCGTCCCGTATAAGCCCAAGCGCGGCGAAGAGTACATGAATGAGAAACAGCGCGAGCATTTCAAGCAGATTCTGCTCGATTGGCGCAATCAGCTCATGCAAGAAGTGGATCGCACTGTGCATCACATGCAGGACGACGCGGCGAACTATCCCGATCCGGCCGACCGCGCCACACAGGAAGAAGAGTTTAGCCTCGAGCTGCGCACGCGCGATCGAGAACGCAAGCTGATCAAGAAAATCGACAGTACTATTGAGCTAATCGCTCAAGACGATTACGGCTTCTGTGATTCTTGTGGCATCGAAATCGGCATTCGTCGCCTCGAAGCACGCCCAACCGCAAACAAGTGCATCGACTGCAAGACGCTAGACGAAATCAAAGAGAAGCAGCTAGGCAGCCTCTAGGCTGACTAGCCGCACGGCTGCCATGACCGGCTCTTCCTACGTCGGCAGGTTCGCCCCCTCCCCCTCAGGCCCGCTTCACCTCGGCTCGCTTCTGGCAGCGGTGGCAAGCTTTCTCGATGCGCGCGCCAATGAGGGTCTTTGGCTAGTGCGCATAGAGGATATTGACCCACCTCGCGAACCCGCCGGCGCTGCAGACGAAATTCTTACACAGCTTCACCATTTTGGTCTTACTTGGGATGGCGAGGTGCTCTATCAAAGCCAGAGACTCGATGCCTACGCCGCAGCCCTGATGATCCTCGCCAACGAAGGTCTCTGCTTTCGCTGCGAGTGCACGCGATCGGCATTGCGCGAACACGGCACTGTTTACAGTGGCCACTGCCGTATTCACGGGCTTAGCGCGCGCGACCTTCAATACGCCGACAAACATCCCGACAGCAGCGATGCCGCCGTCAGATTGCGTGTAGGGTCTGACACCTATTCCCTGCACGATAGAATCCAAGGCGCTTATGCCCAAACCCTCAACACAGATGTCGGCGATTTTGTCGTCCGTCGAAAAGATGGCTTAATCGCCTACCAGCTAGCCGTTGTTGTAGACGACGCCTTTCAGGGTATTACCGACATAGTTCGCGGCATAGACCTACTCGACTCGACTCCTCGTCAACTCTATTTGCAGGACCGCCTCGGCTACAACGCTCCGCGCTATGCGCACCTCCCGGTCGTTGTTGACGCAGCTGGAGACAAACTGAGCAAACAGAGTTTCGCACCAGCGCTTGAGTTAGGACACTCACAGCAACAGTTGCATCAATGCCTCTCACTGCTCGGCCTATCACCTCCTAGAAATCTGGTTACCGGCAGCGTTGACGCAATTCTTGCGTGGGGCATCGAGCATTGGGATATACAGGCTGTGCCGAAATTGGCTACACTCGTCGCTCCTTAGTAAGTCTAACGAGAACACTCCCGTGTACATCCCGCGTTCAATACTCATGCTGCTGGTCATTATCTACCTGCTGTTTTTATTGTCAGTCGACTGGATTAATGCCGCAGGAGAACTTTGGTATCGCCCCTTTATTGTCGCCTTCATTGTTGTTTTAGTCGCTAGCTGGGCCCACCGCGACCAAGAAACTGACGAACCCGAATGAATTTCGAACTCCCTACACTCTTTGCGCTCGGAAGCGCATATCTCTCTCTTTTATTTGGCATTGCCTACATAACCGAGCAGGGCTGGATCCCCCAGCGTATTGTTCGGCACCCTATCATCTACGTTCTTTCGCTTGGTGTTTTCGCGAGCATCTGGGCCTATTATGGCGTAGTGGGCAGCGCACAGCGCGAAGGCTACGGGTATCTCGCAAACTCGATCGGTATCTCTTTGGCATTTATGCTCTCGCCCTTGTTGCTGCGGCCGTTACTCGAACTCACCAGAACCTATCAGCTAAGCTCCCTCGCCGACCTCTTAGCGTTCAGGTATCGCTCCCCGTGGGTGGGCACGGTCACTACGCTGGTTATTTTGGTGGGAGTCACACCACTTATCGCTCTGCAGATCCGCGCTGTTGCTGACACAGCCGACCTTTTATCGCCGGCCGCATCCCACGGGTCAATCGCGGTTGGCTTTTGCGTGCTAATCACCTTGTTCGCGATACTTTTTGGCACATCGAGACGCCCAGGGCGCACACAACACGATGGGCTGATGATGGCCATCGCGTTTGAGTCCCTAATTAAACTCTTTGCCTTTTTAGTGGTCGGCGGGTTCGCCATCTTTGGCGGCTTTGGCGGCTTCGAAGAAATGCAGAACTGGCTAGGCACACAGCCCGAATTATTAGGCAGCCTCGAAGACACCAATTACTTCAGCTCGTTCCATGTCATGGCGCTTTTGTTCTTCTCTGCGGCCGTCGCGATGCCTCATATGTTTTATGTGACTTTTAACGGTAACGCGGGACGAGGCGCACTCTCATTTGCGAGCTGGGGACTGCCTCTTTACTTTCTTCTGATGAGCCTACCTGTGCTCCCTATACTCTGGGCAGGTATCCATAGTGGAAGCGCCGTTCCGATTGAGTATTTCCCTGTCGCCATTGGCGCGGCGTTCGACAGGCCAGGCATTAGCCTGCTTGCCTATCTAGGCGGCCTCTCTGCAGCGAGTGGACTAATCATCGTGATCACGCTGGCACTGTCTAATATGTGCCTGAACCACCTTATTCTTCCTTTGCAACAACCGGCCGCGAGCAAGGATATTTACCGCTGGCTAATGCAGCGACGCCGGGTACTGATTACCGCGCTGATTTGGGCAGGCTTCGCCTTCCACTACCTGCCTAGTGATAAAATTAGCATACAGCTAATGGGCACGGTTGCCTTCGCAGCGGGCCTTCAATTCCTGCCGGGCATCGTTGCCATTCTCTATTGGCCGCAGGCTAATAAACGGGGATTTTTCGTTGGCCTCGCCTCGGGCGTGGGCATTTGGTTTCCGCTGTTCATGTTGCCGCTTCTGTCCGAGACTTACAGCTTCAGTGATATCGTGATTAATTGGCGCGAGACCGCAGCGCTGTCGCTTATCATCAACTGCCTCGCCTTCATTTTTGGCTCACTCTATTTTGGCAGTAGTGACGAAGAACGCAGCTCGGCAGACCTTTGCACGCTAGACACAATAAAGCGCCGTAAACGTAGCGGCTTAGTCGCCAAATCTGCTGGGGATTTCATCAAAAGTCTGAGTAAGCCCCTAGGCGAGCGCACCGCAACCCGAGAGGTTGGGCAAGCGTTGAAGGATCTTGGCCTGAAAAAGGATGACCGCCGGCCTTACGCGATGCGGCTATTACGAGGGCGCCTCGAGGCAAACCTCTCAGGGCTTCTGGGCCCGTCTATCGCGCGCGAAATCATCGACAGTTACCTCCCTTACAGCATCGTCTCACAGCACGGGAGTTCGGATGTTACGGTAATCGAAAATCGAATCGAGGCCTACCGCAGCAACCTGTCGGGCATGGCTGCCGATCTCGACAATCTCCGCCGCTATCACCGCCAGATCCTCTTAGACTTGCCGCTCGGCGTCTGCTCGCTTAGCTCCGACCGCGAGATAATCATGTGGAATCGCTCGCTCGAAGAGTTCACCGAAATCAGCAGCGCCGACGTGGTTGGCTCGCAGCTAGATGACCTGCCCGAGCCCTGGCTCACTCTGCTTGAAGAATTCATCGGTGAAGACATCGATCACTCTTATAAACAGAGCTTCGAACTCGCGGCAACCAAGCGCACCGTTAATCTGCACAAGGCGCTCATCGAAGAAAGCGGCGAGACAGGCAGCAGCAACGAAGGCCTAATTATATTGATGGAGGATATGACGGAGACTGAAATCCTCGAAGCCGGACTTACCCACAGCGAAAGACTCGCGTCTATCGGCCGCCTCGCCGCGGGTGTCGCGCATGAAATAGGCAATCCCATAACGGGTATCGCCTGTCTCGCACAGATTATTCGAGACGAGTACAAAGACAGCGAGCTTACCGGACTCGCCCAGCAGATAATCGAGCAGACAGACCGCACTTCAAAGATTCTCCAGTCGCTCGTTAATTTTGCGCATGCCGGCACCAACAAACTGATGCACGAGAACGAGCGCGTCTTAATAAGCGAATGTATTGCTCAGGCACAGACCCTCGTCTCACTCGACAAGAAAAACAACGACATGCAGCTTGAGATCGATTGCGATCCGGAGGCTGCAATCCTGGGTGACTCACAGCGGCTGCTGCAAGTCCTCATCAATCTTATTAACAACGCGCGCGATGCCTCGCAAGAGGGTGGAACAATCGTCCTCGCCGCAAAAAACATGGGCACTCACATCAATATTAGTGTCACCGATTTCGGCATAGGCATACCAAACGCCATAAAGAGTCGCGTCTTTGATCCCTTCTTCACAACCAAAGAGGCCGGCGAAGGCACAGGATTAGGCCTCTCGCTCGTATTCAGCATTGTTGAAGATTTGAATGGAAATATTGATATAATCAGCCCAGTCGACAGGGCACGGGGTACAGGGACACAGGTATTACTCAAATTTCCCTGCTATGATCCGCTCTCTCAAGGATGATTACTGCGCGTAAATCGCTATAGAATGATCGCAAATCATTTCTGAGGACCTAACCCGAGTAAACTCTGGACAATGACCACAGGCCTAGATTGGCCCATCCACACCATCTTACGACCCTATTTAGAGCAGGCGCATGACAGCAGCAAATCACATTCTAGTCGTAGAAGACGAAGCGGTTATTCGCAGCTCACTCCGCCGCCTACTCGAACGCCATGAATATAAGGTGAGCGAGGCCGGCAGCGTTCAAGAGGCGTTAGATAATTTCGACATCAACAGCTTTGATGTTGTTCTCAGCGATCTAAGATTGCCGGGCGCACCGGGTACCGACCTCATTAAAGCGACGACTCGCCCCGTGCTCATTATGACGAGCTATTCGAGCATCCGTTCAGCAATCGACTCAATGAAGTTGGGCGCGGTTGATTACATTGCCAAGCCTTTCGAGCACTCCGAGCTTCTTGAGTCTGTAGCGAAAGTCCTGCGGGACCACGCAGGTGGGATAGAGCTCGCTACTGCAGACGAATTCGAGCCTCCCGTGCATGGCATGATTGGTAGCTGCCCGCAGATGATGGAACTTTTCCGCCGCATACGCAAAGTCGCGCTGACCAACTCAACCGTGTTAATTAACGGCGAGTCAGGGACAGGCAAAGAGCTCGTCGCAAAGGCAATCCATAAATTAAGCAGCCGCTTTGGCAATGAGATGATTTCTGTTAACTGCGCGGCAATTCCCGAAAACCTTATCGAGTCAGAACTGTTCGGTCATGAGAAAGGCGCTTTTACCGGCGCGACTGCGACAAGGACTGGGCTGGTCGAAGCTGCCCACGGCAGCACACTCTTCCTTGACGAGATAGGAGAACTGCCATTGGAAGCACAGGCGCGATTGCTGCGTGTCCTCCAAGAGAGCGAAATACGGAAAGTCGGCTCGGTGCAGTCAAAGAAGGTTGACGTCAGGCTTGTGGTCGCCACCCACCGCGATCTCAAGCAACTCGTCGTTGATGGCCTTTTTAGAGAAGACCTTTACTACCGCATCAATGTGATGACCCTGCTCATCCCACCGCTACGCGATAGAGGCAACGATATACTCGAACTTGCAGACGCGATCCTTATCAGAACCTGCAAACGCCTCAAGACCCCAGTGTTGAGCTTCGCAGACAGCGCGAGCCAGGCAATCGCTAAATACCCTTGGCCAGGTAACGTACGCGAGCTCGAGAATGCTATAGAGCGCGCAGTTGTCCTTGCCGAGGACGCGGTGATTGGCGAAGAGCTACTTGCGATTGAGACTGAGAAGCCCCGACTCACCGAAATCGTCGCCGAAGTACCGATCGCTGCCAGTGCTGCAATAGAAGAGCTCTCGCTGGAGGACTATTTTCAGCGCTTCGTTGTAGAGCACGAGGACATGATGAACGAAACACAGCTTGCAAAGAAACTGGGCATCAGTCGAAAGTGCCTCTGGGAGCGTCGCCAGCGCTTCGGCATTCCACGAAAGAAGAAGCAAGAAGCGTAACGTTTGTTACCGCTACCTAACTACACACTTTTTAGCGCTGAATAGTAACAGTGTGACAGTTTCGGCCGACTGAATTCAAAGAAGAAAACAACTAACTTATTGAATTTTAGGTAATTGAATTTTGTGGCACAGTTACTGCAACCCTTATAAGCACAATAACAATAAATACTAATAAAAAGAGTCAAAAAAATAAAAATGGCACGTAAAAGCTTCTAATTTGAGCGAAACTAGGTTGGTGCACAACAAAAACACTGTTAGAAAACAATAAGAAAGGCGGTCTAAAAACAAAAGAAAATAGGACTACCAACAATATTACTGAGCGCTCCGATTGCTCGACCTTTGGGTCATAAGTGATCATATTTGATAAAATCGGAGAGGCAATTCAGACGAATTGGGGGATGCCTTGCATCCCTTTTTCATTTCTGAGATTCCTTATTCTATTCCTGATTATCCTCATTATGCAGGAGCGTGTTTCTAGGCCTATTTAAGCCCACCCTCTTAAGTTTCCTTTCATAAGCCCTCTTTCTGCCGCGTGTTTACCGGTTCACGCGCTTACGTCAGACACCCTCCTCACCTCCCCTCTCTTTTAATCTCAGCATATCAGTGTATTATGCCGTCTTTAGCCGCTGCAGCATGGTATTCAGCGGGTCATCATTACCTCGCCTCGCTGAACCTCATCTCGATAATTACAGCGCAAGGCCTGAAAGCGAGCTACGCCGTTAGCAATGCACAAAGAAGATCATCCTCTAGGCCTAGATAAGGCAACCCTGATTCCCCGCGACGAGCACACTGTGTCGCGGCGCCATATATCTGACAACGCATTAAGCGTTCTGCGCAAACTCGACTCCGCGGGCTTCCAAGGCTATCTCGTCGGCGGTGGCGTGCGCGACCTGCTCCTCGAGAAGCGCCCAAAAGACTTCGACATTGCTACCGATGCGACACCCGAAGAGCTACGCAGCTTATTTCGCAACTCCCGCATTATCGGGCGTAGGTTTAAGATCGTGCATCTGCGCTATGGCCGAGAAATTATCGAAGCAACTACCTTTCGCGCGCCACATGATGTCGCTGTCGAGCTCGGCGAAAACAGCTCGCGCAAAGGCATACGCAACCTTGATTCGGCGCATTCGACCGCAGGCATGATTCTGCGTGACAACGTTTATGGCAATGTCGACGAAGACGCGTTGCGCAGAGATTTCACCGTCAATGCTTTGTATTACAGAACTACTGATTTTGCGATTCTCGATTTCAGCACTGGGATGCAGGACTTAAAAGACCGCAAGATCCGCATGATTGGCGACCCAACAGAACGTTATAAAGAAGACCCCGTGCGGATGCTGCGCGCACTGCGCTTCAGCGCCAAACTCGATTTTGATATCGAAGAAGAAACGCTCAAGCCTATAAATGAGCTCGCTTACTTGCTCGAGTCTATTTCCCCTGCCCGTCTGTTCGACGAAACGATCAAGCTTCTCGCGAGCGGCCAGGCAGAAGTAACGTTTGCTTTGTTACAAAAATACCAGCCAGGTAATTACCTCTTTGCGCCGACCCTTCGTGCACTGCTGACGCGATTTAAAGCGCGAGACAACGCAGCAGAGCTGCTGCGACTCGCGTTAAAGAACACAGACAACCGCCTAGCCGAGGGCAAGTCAGTCACCCCAGCTTTTCTGTATGCCGCCCTTCTTTGGCCTGTAGTACAGCTTAAACTCGAGCTGAACTCCCTGCCAAAACTCAATGCTGCTCAGCAATTCAATGTCGCTGCTAACAGCGCATTGGCCGAACAGCTTACCTACACCTCTATTCCGAAGCGTTTCACTCAGGTGACTAAAGAAATTTGGGAGATGCAGGCGCGACTCGAAACCCGCAACCGCAGAGCCGCCGAGGGCGCCTATGATCACCCGCGATTCCGCGCTGCTTACGACTTCCTGCTTCTGCGAGAAGACGGTGGCGAAAACCTCGGTGGGGTGGGCTCATGGTGGACGGAATTCCAAGAGGCGAGCGCCGAAGAACGCGAAAACATGCTCGAGCAGCTGCCGCGTGAACAAAAGCCCAAACGCAAGGCTCGCCGCCGCAAGCCCGCGCGCAAAGAAAACTAGCGTCGAAAAAATCAACAAAGATGGCTATTCGCCAGACTCTAAGGGTCGTAAACTAGCCTTTCAAGAGAAGGCGGACAGCGAATTGTTCACGCTCCTTCACCCGATAACTTTACCCGACAAGTCTATCCGACAACTCTACCCGACAACCTCACCCGACAATGCGGACCCTTCGACATCATGAGCAGCCAAAGCCAGATTAAAAACGTCACCCTCACTACTCTGCATAAGATCAAGGCGCGCGGCGAAAAATTCGCCTGTCTCACCGCTTACGACGCCTGCTTTGCTGGTATCGCAAGCGAGGCCGGCGTCGAAGTTTTGCTCGTAGGCGACTCGCTAGGCATGGTCTTACAGGGTCATGACAGCACGCTCCCCGTCACGATGGATGACATGGTGTATCACATGCAGTGCGTGAAGCGCGGCAACCGCGGCGCGCTTCTGGTAGCAGACTTGCCGTTCATGAGCTATGCCTCAGAGACACAAACACTTGAAAACGCTGCAGCGTTAATGCGTGCAGGCGCCCATATGGTGAAACTAGAGGGCGGGGCTTGGATCGAAAATACTACGCGCCTGCTCGCCGAACGCGGCATTCCTGTTTGCGCGCATATGGGACTGACGCCGCAGTCGGTCAATCGCATCGGTGGTTTCCATGTGCAAGGGCGCGATACCGCTCAGGCGCAAGCGATACTCCAAGAAGCGAAGCTACTGCAGGACGCAGGCGCGAGCGTCTTACTTCTCGAATGCGTTCCGCGCGAGCTCGCAAAACTGGTTACCGATAGCCTCGAAATCCCCGTCATAGGTATTGGCGCAGGCCCCGATACGACAGGCCAAATTATGGTGCTGCATGACGTGCTAGGCGTCTCGCCAATCACGCCAAAGTTTGTCAAAAACTTCCTAACCGATTCTACCGACGGCATTCCTGGCGCGCTGCGCAATTATGTAGCGGACGTGAAATCACAAAAATTCCCTGCAGAAGAACACTGCTTTAACTAGCTGGCGCTTATTCGACCATGCAAATATTTGAGACTATCGAGTCACTGCAGTCGTCCCTCAGTGGCGCCGCGGCCAACACACTTGGCTTTGTCCCAACCATGGGCAATCTGCACGCGGGGCACCTATCCCTCGTTTCTCGCGCACGCGGCGAACATGACCTTGTCGTCGTGAGTATTTTTGTCAATCCATTGCAGTTCGGCGCTAACGAAGACCTTGACTCCTATCCGCGCACGCTCGATGCCGATACCGCCGCGCTCATTGCTGCCGGCTGTGACTTCCTGTTTTTGCCGAGCGCCGCCGAGCTCTATGGCGACGACATGCAGGCCAGCACGCGAGTGCAGGTGCCAGAACTTGGCACTCACTACTGCGGCGCGAGCCGTCCGGAGCACTTCGACGGCGTTACCACGGTGGTCACCAAACTGTTTAATATTGTGCAGCCCGACGCCGCCTATTTTGGCCTCAAAGACTATCAGCAGTTCTCGATTATTCGAAAAATGGTCGACGACCTTGCGCTGCCCGTCAGCGTTCACGGTATCGAAACAGCGCGCGAGGCAAGCGGGCTCGCGCTCTCTTCTCGTAATGGTTACCTGTCAGCCGAACAGAAGGCGGTCGCACCGCTGCTCTACCAAACCATCAAGGGCATCGGTGACGCGCTCGCAGCGGGCGATCAAGATTTCAAACGCCTAATCCAGGCGGGAAAACAACAGCTACAGGACGCTGGTCTGCAACCCGATTACCTCGCCATTGCCAATTCAGCAACCTTGCGGCCGGCGACACAGGAAGACTCCCACCTCGTTATACTCGCCGCTGCTTTCCTCGGCAGCACCCGGCTGATCGACAACCTCAGAGTGTCGGTTTAGTCGCCCTATAAACCCTTGCTTTCTTCTTTCTTAGGCTTTTAGTCCTGCGATTTATTCGGCTTCATCCGCGCGCCAAACACTCATGCCACAGCCCGAGACTGCGTTGAGATAGGGGTTCCTTTACGGCATACTCAACCCAGAGTTAACTTCGGCCGTTACGCTCTTCGGCGACCCTGGAATCCCTTTCTATGTCTAGCAGCAAGCGCTATCCCGTGACAGAACAAGCCGCCGCTCAAAGCCATCTCGACAAGGCTCAGTACGAGGCCATGTACACCCAGTCTATCGAAAACCCCGAGGAATTCTGGGCTGAACAGGCTGGCAGCCTGCTGCATTGGCATGAGCCATGGCGTCATGTGAGCGGCGGTAATTTCGCCACCGCTGACTCTAAATGGTTCGAGGGCGCTCGACTTAATGTCGCCTACAACTGCATCGACAGACACCTAGAGCATCGCTCGGCGCAGACAGCGATTATTTGGGAAGGCGACGACCCTAATGACGATGCTCACATCACCTACAAGGCGCTGCATGAAGCGGTCGGCAGGCTTGCCAACGCACTCAAAGCGCGTGGCGTTAAGAAAGGCGACAGGGTCTGCATTTACATGCCAATGATTCCCGAGGCGAGCTATGCAATGCTCGCCTGCGCACGCATAGGTGCAGTACATTCGGTTGTCTTCGGGGGCTTTTCTCCAGAGTCACTTAAAGACCGGATTCTGGACTCGGACTGTCAGGTGGTTATTACCGCAGACGAGGGCATGCGCGGCGGACGCGCGATACCGCTAAAAGCGAATGTTGACCTAGCAGTCGCCGACTGCCCAGCTGTGCACACCGTACTCGTCGTGCGCCGCACCCACGCAAAAGTGGCATGGAACGACGCCCGCGACCTGTGCTATCACCAAAGTACGAGTGCGCAGTCAGCCGACTGCCCAATAGAATTAATGGCAGCAGAGGACCCCCTGTTTATCCTCTACACCTCGGGATCGACCGGCAAGCCCAAGGGCGTTCTTCACACCACCGCCGGCTATTTACTTGGGGCGAGCATAACCCACAAATACGTATTCGATTATCACGAAGGCGATATTTACTGGTGTACCGCCGACGTTGGCTGGGTTACCGGCCATAGCTACATTGTGTATGGGCCACTGGCTAATGGTGCTACGACCCTTATGTTTGAAGGTGTGCCAACCTACCCAGATGTCTCGCGCTTCTGGCAGGTGATCGATAAGCACAAAGTGAATATTTTCTATACTGCACCCACCGCAATCCGCGCACTCATGGCGTCTGGCGACGAGCCCGTAACCCGTACCTCGCGGTCCTCACTCAGACTTTTGGGCAGCGTCGGCGAGCCAATTAATCCCGAAGCATGGGAATGGTACTACCGCGTTGTGGGCGAGAACCGCTGCGCCATCGTCGACACGTGGTGGCAAACCGAAACCGGCGCTATCATGATTACACCGCTGCCGGGGGTAACCGACTTAAAGCCAGGCTCGGCCTCACTGCCGTTTTTTGGCGTAAAACCAGCGCTGCTCGATGCCGACGGTAACGAACTCGACGGTGTCGCTACCGGCAATTTAGTCCTCGGGCAGACCTGGCCAAGTCAGCTTCGCAGTATCTACGGCGACCACCAGCGCTGTATCGACACGTATTTCACGGCATATCCTGGGTATTACTTTACCGGCGACAGCGCGCACCGCGATGCCGATGGCTACTACTGGGTAACCGGCCGCGTCGACGATGTCATCAATGTTTCTGGACACCGTTTGGGCACTGCCGAGATTGAAAGTGCGCTGGTATTGCACGCGAGCGTCGCCGAAGCGGCGGTGGTTGGCTATCCGCACGACATCAAAGGGCAAGCGATCTATGCCTATGTCACCCTTATGGACGGGGTCGATGAATCGAGCGATCTCAATGCGGCTCTTCGCGCGTTCGTGGCTACCGAGATTGGTGCTTTCGCGCGCCCCGAGATTATTCAATTCGCCCCGGGGCTGCCGAAGACGCGTTCTGGCAAAATCATGCGCCGCATTCTTCGTAAGATCGCGGCCAACGAACTCGATTCGCTCGGCGATACAACGACTCTCGCAGAACCGGCTGTGGTGGAACAACTGGTTGCAAACCGCGCGAACAAATAGACTCGTCTTCGAGACACTCCATGCAAGAAGTACTCCGCAGTGAAGGCTCCCGGTTAACACTCAACTTAAGGAGAGTGCGCGCGTTCGTCTCTGCGCTGCTGTCACATTTTCCCTTAACGCTACAGGGCAGCCTCGCGCTAGTTTTATCGGCAGGTGCGCTGCGCCTAATTGGCTATGGCAGCATGGACCTTGTGGTTTTCGCCCTCTGCCTGTGCGCACTGTTCGTTGTTATCTTTTCTCTTTTCGCCACGGTCATCGGTGGGCTAGTCGTGCAGCGCAAAGTGATGCGCGCATTGGAGTGTCAACCGAGCTCACGATCGAGTACGGCAGCATTCGAGGCGGGGTATCACAACAGCACCGAGTTCTCGCTGCCCGCAATAACCTGGCTTCCGCTCGTACGCTTAAACTGGCGAATCGTTTCGCCAGCCAATACTGAAACGCTGAACGAACGGCGACGAGATAATCGCCTTCATGAAACCATCGTCCCCGCTCACCGAGGGAAAAACGATGCCGTAATCCGTCGCTTCGAGGTTCGAGATGCACTCGGGCTGTGTAGTTACAGTTGGCTCGCCACCCAGCCTCTTGCACACATGATTTTGCCCCGACTCGGCGCTTATAACCCCTTTACCTTGCAGCGCGCCCGCATAACCGCCGACGGTTTGCCAGAGACAAACGGTGAGCCTTTGGGGGATCGGATGGAAATCCGGCCCTACGCACCCGGCGATTCGGTGCGCGATATTATGTGGAAGGGCTTCGCCCGCAATCGCCAGCTTAATGTCCGGTTACCCGAGCGGAGCGTCGCGTTCGACGACAAAGCCTGTGCCTATTTGGTTAGCGGGACGGGCGACGAAGCCGCGGCTGCCTTAGCAAGACTGACTCTAGAAAGCGGCTTGCTCGGGGACGATTGGCACTTTGGCGCCGACGGCGCAGGCAATGATAATGGTCGCGCAAACGAATACCGGAACCTGGCCGACGCGCTTGTCGCGATCGCTGACTCTGCCGCGCCAGAGGAGCTAGCTCCTCACAGCTATGGCTTAGACAGGTTTCTAGCAGCTCAGCACTGCAGCCACTGCCTCGTCTTCGCGAGCGCCCGCGACTCAGAGGTGTTGGCTAGGCTCGCCGCGACTGCTCAATCACGCGCGTGTCGTCTTAATCTGGTTATCGGAGTCGACATAGTCGGCAGGCGCACACCAAAGTCGCGCCTGCACAGGGCGCTGTGGAAAGATTCGGACGTGCTCTCTTCGAACGTGCTAGCGAAGACACCCAAGGCTTCCCCAGTATTGGATTTGACCACCCTGAGCCAGCGCGTAGAATCGATCGTATTAGTGGACAGGACTAGCGGAGATTTAGTGAAAATCTCTGACCTTAAGGATGCGATTCTTGGCTAAGCCACCCCCTCTTTTTCACACCAACGGCAGCCTGACACAGTCGGCGACCAATGAACTCGCGCGTCGTTTCGGCCTAACTCAGCTATTTCGCCTCGGTGCTGTCGCATTCGCCGCTTGGCTTACGAGCCTGCCGCTCACGATAGCTAGCGGTTCACTTGGCACCATACTTGGCGCACTGCTTGGCCCGCTTATTCTCTGCGCCCTCCCCCATTCAAGTCGAGCCTTGCAGCTGCGTTTTGGCGCTGCGGCAATGCTCGCTTTCGTTTTTGCCGGCACCGGCTTACTACTGGCCACCGTGCTACGAAATGGCAGCGAGGTAGGCTCACTGCTTAGCGCGAGCGCCACAGCATCGGGCAATCCGCTTAGCCTCTACAGCGCGGGTGAATTCATCGCGGGTTTCACGCTCGCCGCCGCTTTCTGTGGAAGCCTACATCTGCTCTCGCAGCGGGGTGCTGTCGGCAGGCTAGGCGAGCTTCTATTCATTGCCTGTGCGGTTGTGTTTACGCTCACCGCCCATCGCAACGGCATGATCGATCGCCCCTTCCTGTTAGGCGACTTCGCCCTCATCCGCGGCTACGACCCCGCCTATTTACTGATGACGATAGGCGCTGTTTGTCTGCTCTTGCTGACTGCGATCAACCTGCAAGAGTCAAGAAAAGGTCGAGTGCTCTATCATCTCTTGGTCCTGACTGCTGTGAGCCTGTTGCTGATGCTCTTCGTTAGCCGCTTCGGCTTGCCAACCCCTGAGCTCACGAACGACCTCGGCTTGACAGGGCAGCAGGGAAGCGGCCCACAGGAAGACAATCCCTTCCAAGACAGCACCAACGACCCGAAGGATAAGGCCGCGCCAGTTGCTGTTGTTGTTTTTCATGACGACTATGAGCCCGCTTATGGCTCCTACTATTTCCGTGAATCGGCCTACTCTCAGTTTGACGGACAACGCATCGATTACGCGACGCGCCCAGACATGGACACAGATTTGCTTAGAGGTTTTGATGCCAGCGCAGCCGACTCGCTCGCTTCAGGTAACGAAGCCGGCCTAAACTACGCAATCTCACCAGCCTCGGAGGCGCCCCGCAAAGGCGTGCGCACAACTATTGGCACACTGGTACCGCACCGCGCACCTTTCGGACTCGACACGCCCACCCGCTATTCGCGCATTCCTAACCCTAATGCCACGCGCTTCGACAGCACGTATGAAGCGATTTCACAGGTGCCGCTTTTCGACTTTGATGTTCTGCTGGGACGAGAGGTTGGCAATAAAAATTGGCGCAGCGACGTTGCCGCTGAATACCTCAAGCTGCCGGATGATCCGCGCTATGCCGACCTTGCGAACTCGCTAACCGCCTCGCTAAAGTCAGAATTTGCGCAGGACGCCTTCGCACGCGCGTGGACCATTAAGCAGTATCTCGACGAGAACGGAATCTATAGCCTCAAAAATGCGCACGCCGCCGAGGCAGACCCTGCCGCCTCTTTCCTCTTCGGCGATCTCACCGGTTACTGCGTCCACTTTGCCTTTTCGGCGGTGTATATGTATCGCAGTCTCGGCATTCCTGCTCGCGTTGGCGTGGGCTATTCTGTCCCTGCGAGCAATCGCGCTGGCGGCTCTGCTCTGCTTATCCAAGCGATCCATGGCCACGCTTGGCCCGAGATTTACTTCGAAGGTGTGGGCTGGGTCATAATCGATCCGGCACCTCAGCAGACCCTTGTCGATATGACCACCGATCCACAGGACAATCTGCAACAACTGCTAGGCGACATGTTGCGCAACGAGTCGTCTTTCGAGCAGTTTATCGACAGCAAACGCGAGTCCACCTTTGATCCCCTGGCCTTGCTGCAGCAGGCAGGCCGCTGGCTCACATACGCCGCGGTCATCATTGCGCTCTTGGGGTATATTGCCAAAATGCAGCGGCGACTCGCACCGCGCTTCGGCTCACGAGCGAGCCGGCCGCGCACCGGCTATCGAGCGACACTCGACCGTCTCGCCGACTCGGGGCTTAGGCGACACTATGGTGAATCGCGAGAGGCCTTTGCAGCCCGCTGCAACGCCCTCGCACCCGGCCTCGCGCCGCTTACGCGAGCACATTTAGCCGCAACATTAGGCTTTTCAGATCGAGACGACAGCGCTGAGCAACCAGATCGAAGCATCACCGCAGCACCGAGTCTGAGTGCAGACGACTGGCAAGCGCTAGAACAATCGGTTTCTTCAGATTTGCAGGCCAATATTCCTCTCTGGCGTAGATTGCTAGGCGCCCTACACCCCTTTAGCTGGTCGACAATACGCTAGCCCGATTGGAGCTTTACATGAGTTTTGAGCATGAAACAGAGAATTATGAAAAAGAGAACTATAAAAAAGAGAGCGATGAGACGATCGCGTCTTTTGATGCACCCCACGCGACCGCCAAGCCAGCAAATGAGTTAGACGCTGCGCGCGCGACACTCCTAAAACTCGTTAACATTGTTAAAACAAAAGTGATTGGCCGCGATGAGGTCATTGAGCTTTGCGTCATCGCGCTAGTCGCCGACGGCCATGTGCTCCTCGAAGACTTTCCCGGCTCTGGCAAGACTACGCTCGCGAAGACGCTGGGCGAAGCAATCGTCGGCCAGATGCCGCCTGACGTCTCTGACGATGAATCAGGCGCCGAGTCAGGGATCGCCGCCTTCCGCCGCATTCAGTTTACCCCCGATCTGTTGCCTTCGGATGTCACCGGCGTGCCGATATTCGACCCAAGTAATAATAGCTTTCATTTCCGCCGCGGCCCTCTTTTTGCTCATGTTGTGCTAGCCGACGAGATCAATCGCACCTCGCCAAAAGTGCAATCGGCGATGCTCGAAGCGATGGGCGAGAAACAAGTTTCTGTCGACAACACAACCTATCCACTCGGCGAATTATTCTTCGTTATTGCTACTCAGAACCCGCTTGATCTGGTTGGCACTTACCCGTTGCCTACCCCTCAGCTGGATAGATTTTTATTCAAACTCACCATGCAGCATATCGATCGCGAGGCTGAACTCGAAGTCTTATCCACTCACCTTGATCGACAACAAACATTCCATGACGACGAGGCCGCGCACAGCCGCACAGTAAGTCAGATTGACCTATTGCATGCGCGGAGGATTATCGATTCTGAAGTTGAAATAAGCAGCGCAGTAAAAGTCGCTTTAGTTGATATCTCTCGGGATTTGAGAAGCGATCCTCGCGTTCTGCAAGGAAACTCTACCCGCAGCATTGTGCTTATGCTGTCAGCGTTGAAAGCCGCTGCCGCACTGGACGGCCGCAACTATGTGAGCGCAGCCGACATAGAAAAACTGCTGCCCCGTGTCTTCGCCCACCGCTTAGAACTCGCCCCAGGTGCCGGAGATGTGAACGCGCTGCTTCGCGAACTCATGCTGCCTTCGATGGAGCAACTCGCTAGATCTACCCTACGCTGAGGCCTAAGAGTGATGGGACTGCGCCGAAAAAAGCACCAATCAACACATGAGCGGTCTCAGCACGTTAAGCAAATTTTATTGCTCGGTGCCGTCGTATCCGCATGCTTAAGCTGCGGTGCTACAGGCCAAAATCTTAGCGATATTGAATTGCCTGCGCCGGAAATTTGTTTTGGCCTTCGCTCGATTGTCGAGCCCGAAGCCCTCGCCGTCTGCAGTGCGCTCGATGCCAGTCAACGTATCCGTGCGCGCGAGCTTGCGGAACAATGGCTTACTTCTGCACCAACCTCCTCCGCTGCACACTACACGCTCGCCGAGGTGTTGCTCACCGTCGAAGGCAATGTGCCGCGCGCGCTTTTCCACCTTAACCAGGCTGAGGCAAACAGCAAAATTCGCTCATTCGATCAGATGATCGAGGCAGGCAGCGATCTCCCCGTAGGTTCAGCGCCCGAGACACCACTGTGGCATTACCTCACCCTTAATCAACTGTCTTCGGTGCATCAACTCATCGGCAATCAAGAAGAGTCTCTTCGCTATCTCGATGCCTTGGCCGAAGCGTATGGGGTCGACCTCGAACCCTATAAAGGCTGGCCTTTAATCAAACTAGGCCGCTTCGAGGACGCCCGGCAAAGCGCGCTTCGCGTCCTTGCCAAGGATGACGTCGACCGATTTTCCGAAGCGCAGGCGTGGAACACACTCTGTGCAGTAGAACTCAGCGCCCCTCAAGAGTCGCGGGCTGCACCCGCCTGTGACAAGGCGCTCGAATTAGACGAGGCTGCGCAAAATACACGAGAAGAATTAAGCACCGTCACCCTTACAAACGCCGCAGAAGTCGCCTTGAGCAGGCTGCGCATCGATCAAGCTGAGCGTTTAATAGACAGAGCGACGCGCTACCCAAACCCGAGCAGTGTTTCTAATCCTTGGATACAGAAGCTCTACCTTACGCTCGCACAAGGTCGGTTCGACAATGCGCAGAGCGCTTTAGAACAAATGCTCGTCTGGCGGAACAGGCAAGATCCGCTTATTGGTGTTAGCAATCGCGCCGAACACTTTCTTGCCAGTGCGACTTTTTTGCTGCTCGCCGGATACACTGAAGAGGCTGCGCGGCTTGCCGAATCCGCGTTGAATCAGCCCGATCGCAATGGCAATTTTAGCGCCGACGATGCACAGAAAGATGCGATTGCGGCATTGCTTACCGCCCTCGCCTTTCGCGCCGACTATGAACGCCAGCTAGAATTTGCAGCGGCTCAAGAGTGGGGAGTCAGACTCTCTGCCACCGCCTCGGCGCAACTCACTCGACTTGCCGCTTGGCGCGCGGGTCGCCGAGCAGCGTCACTTTTCGCTAACGCCGAGACCATGCGAAATCGCCTGCGTCCCTATGGTCCGCTCGACGTTCACATACCCGAATGGATAGAGCCTGAAATCGCACGCCTGCTCGGCGCGGGTGTCTTTACCTCGCTAATCGAAGACGCTGAGACCCGGGGCTCTTTCAGCGGCGCGCAAGGCTACAAACACTCTTTCGCTACCGAATCTGCGGCTCTGCGACACGATTCTGACGGAGTGATAGATGCAGGCGCGCTCGCCCTCTCACTGCTACCCGATGCCGAAGCGATGCTCCGCGCGCGAGTCCAGTGGCATATGGCTCGCGCGCATTGGCAAAAAGGCGACAGCGGCTCGGCGCGCGACTTTTTTAGCGCCTCACTGCGCCAAGACCCAAGCCTTGCTCGCCGACTCGGCGCAGGCATTCCTGTCGCCATTAGTCATGACGGCTCACCCTCCGCACTTGCGTTAGCTGATAGGTTATCAATCTCACCTCGTTTTGAGGCGTCACCCGAGGGGCTAGCATTAGAGATAAGCGCAAACATCCTTTGCCTCCGAGGCAGCGAAGAGGCAGTGATTTCATGCTACACTCCTGCGCGTAAAAGCGAGTCAATTACTGGTGATTCCCCAGCCATCCTCTCTCTACCTCTTGCTAACGATAGCGCCTTGGTCGCCGTTGAGTTTCAGCGCCAACTATTCGGTATTGGCGTCGAGCTGAGCAAAGCTCAACGATCGGCAATTATGGGCGCGAGCGTAGTATTGAGATCGCAGAGTTACGGCAATGACACCTCGCTACCTGATTTTTAAGCCGGGCGATTGAGCAGATCAAATTGCACAAACTTAGGTAAGACGGTCTGTAAATCAGCGCGTGACTGAGCGACTGGGGATTAGACGACACCTTTACTGCGCGCCACAACGTGGCTCGCCACGGGAAAATTGTGAACATTGAGAATACTCTAGCCAAACGAGTCATCATCCTTCTCGCGGCAACCTCGGCGCTCGGCCCTACCGCAATGCAAATATTGCTCCCTGCGATTCCAGTTATCAAAGAAACGTTCGCCGTCAGCGCCGAGGTCGCGCAGCTCACTCTCAGCCTGTCCATGCTCGCGATTGCGATTGGCACTCTCACCTATGGGCCTCTCTCGGATCAGTTCGGCCGGCGGCCTATTATGCTGCTAGGCCTGTGTATAACCATCATCGGCTCGCTTTTCTGCTATTTCGCCAACACGATCGAGATGCTGATTCTCGGCCGAATTATTCAAGCGTTTGGCGGCGCTGTCGGGCTTGTGCTTGCGCGCGCAATCGTACGGGATGTGTATGGCCCTGAACAGGCCGCGCGAGTGATTGCAACACTCGTTATGGTGATGGTAGTGATGCCCATGCTGTCGCCCGCGCTAGGCGGTGAACTGATGCATCGCTTTGGCTGGGAGTCGGTGTTTCTTGTCATGGCAATACTCAGCCTCGGCATTCTGCTCGTGCTGCGCTCCTCTCTCGTCGAAACGTTGGCAGAGCCGGTGCCTTTCGACGGTGTCGGTGCGATGCTTGGTAACTTTGCCCATCTATTTCGCTCGCGCGCGTTTCGAGGCTATGCCTTCTGCGTAAGCTTTGTCTCTGTGGTGTTTTTTGCCTTCATCTCGGCTGCGCCCGAAATCATGATCACGGTGCTCAACCGCCCTCCTACAGAATATGGTTACTATTTTATTATGGTGCCGCTAGGGTTCATGGTCGGCACTTATGTTGCGCGTCACTTTGGCCGGACTCTCGGTATCAATCTTTTAATTATGCTCGGTGCCAGCATCGGCATAGTTGGTATAGTCAGTGCCATCGTTTTGCAGCTCCTCGGCTTTCACCACCCACTCGCGCTTTTTATCCCTGTCGCCATCGCTGTGCTCGGCAATGGCATCACACTGCCTAATGCACAGGCTGCGGCGATTAACGAATTTCCTCGTTTCGCAGGCACCGCGTCGGGATTGACTGGATTTTTACAGATGGCTTTTTCGGCTATCGCGGCACAACTTGTCGCTGTTATCTTTAACGGTACGGTGTACCCGCTGTTGCTCATGATGCTCGCCGCGTCGATCGCCTCGCTGCTTTTTTTCTTGGCAGGGACACGAGAAGTTGGCGCAAAAGTCGTCAACAGCCAAAGCTAGAAAGGACCATACGTCGGCTACAGACTGCGCAACTGCTCGCAGAAGCCTTGCTCATCTCGCAAACACCGCAGATCGAGAATGAGTGAACCATCCGAGAGGCGTCCTATTATAGGCTTAGGTAATGCACGCAGCGTTGCCGCCAGCTCGGTCAGTCCAGCATCGCTCTGTCCTGAGCGCAGTGAGATGGCGATCGCACGGCTCGGCATCAGTTCCAACGGGAGCGCGCCGCTGCCAATCTGACTCTTGCAATCGAGTCCGCCAGTAACAAACTTCTCACCGACTGCCTCACGCACCACTGGTAACACTCGCTGCACAGCTTTTTCGATGTCATCGACTGACCGCGTTAAATCCGCCAGCAGTGGCAATCGCTGAGGCAGAGACTCTGGATCTCGGTACAGCTGCAAGACTGACAACAATCCTGCCAGCACCGTTTTGTCGACTCTTAAGGCGCGCTTGAGGGGGTTCGCTTTAATGCGCTTAATGAGATCAGCCCGGCCAACAATGATTCCAGACTGCGGCCCACCAAGCAGTTTATCGCCGCTAAACGTGACCAGATCAGCACCCGCCTCGACCGTCGCCCTGACTGTGGGTTCTGGCGGCAATCCAAAGCGGGCCATGTCGACCAAACAGCCACTGCCGAGATCCGACACAAACGGAATATTCGCGCCATGGGCAATGGCGGCAAGCTCGGCTTCGGGCACCGCGCTGGTAAAGCCACGTATCTCGTAATTACTCGCATGCACCTTCATCACCAACGCTGTTTGCGGCGATAGTGCCGCCTCGAAATCGCGCGCATGGGTCCTGTTAGTCGTGCCGACTTCGCGAAGCTTAGCGCCCGCACTTTCCATCACATCGGGAATGCGAAATGCACCGCCAATTTCGACCAGTTCACCGCGCGAGATGATGACTTCCTGTCCTAACGCGAGCGTGTTGAGCAACAGGACAACGGCAGCCGCATTGTTATTAACCACGGTTGCAGCCTCGGCGCCCGTCAGCTCGCAGATCAGAGCTTCGAGATGCGAATCTCTGTCGCCGCGCTTACCTGTCTCTAAGTTGTATTCGAGATCAACCGCCTCACCCGCTGCGATGGCCATAGCCGCTATCGCCGAGTCGGGGAGTCTTGATCGGCCGAGATTGGTATGGATAACCGTGCCCGTAAGATTAAACACAGGCCTAAACAGAGGTTTAAATTCTTGGCCAATGCGCGTAACTGCAGCCTCTGCGACGCGCTCGGCGACGACTTCTCGAGAGAGGCTCAAATACTCAGCCGCGGCGCTCGCCATAGCACGCCGGAGAATGTCGACCTCGGCTCTAATCGCAAGTTTTACCGGCTCTCGACCTAAGGCAGCGATTGTTTGCTGCAGCAAAGGCTGCTTGAGAATCGTGTCGACCGGCGGGATTAGCGCGAATACTCGTTGATCTGTCATTACTTAACTCTACTGCTCGGTAGTTGATTCATTTTCTGCACAAGCCAATAGGAATGGCCGCCACAGGATAAAAACGATGACGACAATGTACGGAATAGTCGTTTAGCGCGCAATCAGGACTTAAACTAAGCAACCGTTTATGAGATAAAGCGGCCAATAAAAAAAATAACTAATTCGACGACCGTGATGGGGATAAAGAATAATGCAGGCTAGAAAACAACCGCTAATTATTGCCAACAACTTCCATCCAGCCACAATCGAGGCATTAGATGCCGCTTACGAGACGACTCACCTTTGGACTCTCGATGAGGCCGGAAAAAAAGCGAAGCTTGCAGAATTAGAAGGACACTGTGTCGCCGCTGCGTCGGCGTCTTGGGCGACCGACCCGCTTCTCTACACTCTCGATTCTCTGCGAGTCATTGCCTGTTTCGGCGTTGGCGTCGATGGGATTGATTTCACTGAAACCGATCGCCTCAATATTCGGGTGACTAACACCCCGGGCGTGCTCGACGATGCCGTGGCAGATATCGCACTCGGCCTCATCATCGCTTGCTCTCGGAAATTTATTCTCGCCGATGCGTTTGTGCGCAAGGGGCAATGGAAAAAAGGCCCCTTACCGCTCGGACAGAGCCTCGCTGGCAAGACACTCGGCATCGCAGGCCTCGGCCGCATCGGCCAAGAGATCGCCCGCAGAGCGATGGGTTTCAAACTCAACATCGCCTACCATAATCGCCGCCCCAAAGACTGTGATTATACTTACTGTGAATCTCTCAATGAGCTTGCGAGCCACAGCGATATTGTTGTTAACGTGCTCCCAGGTGGGCCCGCAACGCGCAAGATACTGGACGCTTCATTTTTCGACTGTCTTGGCGCGGAAGGTACTTTTATCAACGTCGGACGCGGGCAAAGCGTCGATGAGGCTGCGCTAGTACAGGCATTGCAGAACAGGACTATCGCGGCCGCCGGTCTCGATGTCTACGACCAAGAACCCGGTGTACCAGAGGCATTGATCGCTTTGGACAACGTTGTGCTTTTGCCTCACATTGGGAGTGCGACGGGTGAAACACGGACCGCGATGGGCGACCTTGTCATCGGGAATTTGGCGTCGTTCTTTGCCGATCAAACACTGGTGACTGAATTCTTTAGCAGCTGAGGACAACAAGCACAGCACGGCATCCATTAGTCTCTGACATAGAAGTAGATGTACCTAGCCTCGGGGTCATATCGCATTTCCTCTTCTCCGGTGACTACTCGCGGATCGGTCAGATCTATCTCGACAAACAAATCTCGATAGGACGGGCTAAGCGAGTTGTACACCACCTCTTGAACAATGAGCAGGTGAAAATGCTCAAGGTCGAGTTTGGCTGCGTGCTCGCTGAACAGGTCAAACAGTTGTGGTATTTTTCGCAGCTCTTGATACTTGGCCGCCTGAATTATTGCTTCACCATACAGGTCGTATGAGCGAATATCCCCACTCTGAAAGGTGCCCTGAATCGAGTTATAGGCGAGACCAATAGACGCTTTAATAGGGCGCGAGTAGTTAAATTTCTCAAGGTTAGTATTAAATGCATCCAGCATAGCCAGGGCGGCAGAAACTGCGCCATCTGCAAGCACCCCTGTTCCCGATGACAGAAAGGGATAACCCACTGTGCTGATGTAGCCATCGCCGGTTTCCTTTAACCGAAAGGCACGTGACCGCAACGGATTTTTCTCATAATCTTGCATGCATATCTCTAAGAAAGATTCGAACACACTCATGAAAAATTCTTGCGTTTTCTCGTGTTTGATTTCCGTAGATCTCTGCACATCAAACACACTAACGATCGCCTTGCTCTCCTTTAGCGGCATTGTCACTTCTAGCTCATCCCCCTGCTTAATCATATCAAGCTGATGTGGATATACTAATTTAGAAAGCTGTTTACAAAGGTGTTTCCGGGCGCTCTCATTGGTAGTTCTAGAATAGAAGCGAACTCTAATTCCATCATAATGCATCCAACTCACGAGCGAACCCAACAAAAAAACCTGCAGCAGGTGTAGAATACTGATCGCAAAAAAATCTTTATCTATCCAGTAAATCAGCGCAGAAAATAAAATGACAAACAACAGATTTCTAATGATTGTGACCTGATACGCTGCATGGTAAGAAAATGCGGCAACTATCAGTGGCATGAAATTCATTTGCGACGCTAGAGTGCTACTGACCATCTCTCTCTCGATTTGCGTGCCAACATTGTCGAACAACACAGAGCTAAACAATCCAAAACTCAGCAGCCACATGGCACCAATCGTGTCTATAACAATTGGACTATACTTTTTCATGGCAGAGTAAAAACTTACCGCAATGGAGAACACCACCCCTACCATAATAGGCAAGATATAGGCCAAAAGAGCTAGCGAAGCTGAGGGGTTATTTACCTGCAAGGCATACCTAAACGTTGCAATCGTTGTGAACAGCATGAGGGCAACGAACGCCCCGCCTCTCCATCCACAAATAAGTTGTGACGCCTCATCACAAAGTTCATTATTAAATTCTTTCAGATGATCTCTGCAACAAGCCGAGTATCTCTGCGATTTGTTCCTGGCGCCTAGCACGGCCATCTCTTCTCAACCCTCGATTGTTGCTCTTCTGCATTGGTGCCCTTTCTCTATCCACTCTGGCTGCAGGGGTGAAACAGGCTCGAAATTTAGGATTTTTAATTAGGTAGCTACAAATGAGACCTTAAAAAAGCAGATTTCTCTCACTTCTCTCGTTAACTTGTCGAAATCACTTTTTAAAGTGGCGTTTAAGCGCTAGATTTTGGAAGGCCATTGATTTATTCTCGTTCTTTTCGGATACGGCGTGCTCGTATTCGCGACCTAAGAAAACAACCCGCTAGCAGACTCCAACCCCAACGTATCAATATCCAAGCTGAGCTCAGACTCTTGGTTAGAGGGTATTACGGCGATATCGCTTGAGGTGAGCTCTTATCAATGCGGGCTAGTAGCTTATTTGAAGGTAACCGAGAGTCATGAGCAAAACCACTAAGGCCGTAGTAAAAAAACAAGCAAAAACAAAAGCCTCGACTACGAAAAGGACAGCTAATAAAAGTGCCTCAACAAATTTCGTTTACGCGTTTGGCAAGAAAACCGATGGCAATGCCACGATGCGTGACCTGCTAGGCGGCAAAGGCGCAAACCTTGCCGAAATGGCGTCGATCGGTCTCCCTGTTCCTCCAGGGTTCACGATCAGCACCGAAGTCTGTGGTTACTATTACGACAACGGCAAAACTTACCCAGCTTCTCTCTCTAAATCGGTTCTGAAAGCGATCAAACAAATCGAAAGTCAACTGGGTAAGAGCTTTGGCGGGCGCAGCAACCCCCTGCTGGTCTCTGTTCGCTCCGGTGCGCGCGACTCGATGCCTGGCATGATGGACACAATCCTCAATCTAGGACTCAACGACGTAACGGTTGAAGGTCTCGCCAAGATCTCCGGCAATTCGCGTTTTGCTTGGGACTGCTACAGGCGTTTTATTCAAATGTACGGCGATGTCGTGATGGGTGTTCAAGCGCGCTCAGAGGAAGAGGAAGACCCCTTCCACGAAATCCTTGAGAAGATGAAGCGTAAACTCAAAGCTGAGACCGATAGCGACTTGAGCACCGAAAACCTTAAAGCGCTCGTCGACCAATACAAGTCCCTGATTCGCAAACGCACTCGTTCTGCGTTCCCGCAGGATGTGTTCGAACAGCTATGGGGCGCGACAAGCGCCGTGTTTAGCTCATGGCGCAATGAACGCGCGATTCTCTACCGCCAGCAATACGCCATTCCTGCCGAGTGGGGCACCGCTGTAAATATTCAAGCCATGGTATTCGGTAATGCTGGCGACGATAGCGCAACGGGCGTTGCCTTTACCCGCGATCCAGCCAATGGCGAGAAAGTGTTTTACGGTGAATACCTCATCAACGCCCAAGGCGAGGACGTTGTCGCAGGCGTGCGAACGCCAAACGCGATCGCAAAGCTCGCGGACGAACTGCCACAGAGCTACCGCGATCTCGAAAAAGTACGCAACAAATTAGAGAAGCACTTCAAAGACATGCAAGACTTCGAGTTCACAATCGAAGGGGGTCGTTTGTTCATTCTGCAAACCCGAAACGGCAAGCGAACCGGCCTAGCCGCCGTCCGTATCGCCGTCGAAATGCAGCGCGAGCGTCTCATGAGTCAAGAAACTGCGCTCTTGAAAATCCCAGCAGAGTCTATCGACTCACTGCTTGTTCCCGTTTTTGACCCTAAAGCGCTCAAAGCAGCGCCGATTATTGGCAAAGGCCTCCCTGCAGGCCCGGGCGCTGCGACAGGTCGCATAGCCTTTACCGCAGCGACGGCCGAAGCTGAAACGCGCAAGGGCAATAAGGTAGTTCTGTGCCGCAATGAAACCTCGCCTGACGACCTCAAAGGCATGCTTCACTCCCAGGGAATACTGACATCTCGCGGCGGCGTCTCATCGCATGCGGCCCTTGTCGCTCGCCAGTTGGGCAAAGTGTGTATCTGCGGCGCTAGCGAAGTGGTCATCAACTACGACAAAAAGACCCTCACCGCGGGTAAAGTTGTTCTCAAAGAAGGCGATTACATCTCGATAGACGGCAGCACTGGCCTTATTTACAAAGGCATGATCGAGAGCGCCGATTCTGAAGTGAAACGTGTGCTCGAAGGCGGCCTCAAAGCCAATAAGAGCTACACTTACGAGCTTTTCCAGACGGTAATGAGCTGGGCCGACAAGCACCGTACACTCAATGTTCGCACCAATGCCGACACGCCAGCGATGGCGAAACAGGCAGTAGCTTTCGGCGCCGAAGGCATCGGCCTGTGCCGAACAGAGCACATGTTCTTCGACGGCGAGCGCATAGACATCATGCGCCAAATGATTCTTGCTGCCGACGAAGTACAACGCCGGTCTGCCCTCAAAAAGCTTTTGCCATTCCAGAAAAAAGACTTCGTCGGCCTGTTCAAAGCGATGGAAGGTCGCCCGGTGACGATTCGTCTACTCGATCCGCCCCTGCATGAGTTTTTACCCCACGACGACGTCGTTCGTCGCCAGTTAGCAGAGAAACTCGGCGTGCCTTTTGATTTCGTTATCGATCGCATTAAAGCTCTTCATGAAGAGAACCCTATGCTCGGCTGTCGCGGCTGTCGACTTGGCATCACCTACCCAGAGATCACTGAAATGCAGGCGCGCGCCCTTTTCGAAGCAGCCGCACAAGTGAGCAAAGGTAAGAAGGCTATTAAGATTAAGGCCGAGATTATGATACCCCTCGTTGGTTTCCGCGCCGAACTCGCCGACCAGCTTGCGATCGTGCACCGAGTGGCCGCCGAGGTGATGAAAAAGCACAAGGTCAAGATCGACTATCTAGTAGGCACGATGATCGAGGTGCCTCGTGCAGCAATCACCGCCGATGAGATTGCGCATGAAGCAGACTTCTTTAGCTTTGGCACCAATGACCTCACTCAAACGACCTTGGGCCTGAGCCGAGACGATATGGGTTTATTTTACGACCAGTATCAGAGCAAAGAGATCTATAACCAGAATCCATTCGCTAGCCTAGATCAAACGGGCGTCGGCAAACTTGTCGAACTCGCAGTTGAACGCGGCCGTCAGACGAAGCCTAACATCAAGCTTGGTATCTGTGGCGAACATGCGGGCGACCCTATGTCGATCGATTTCTGCCATCGCACAGGTCTCAATTACGTCAGTTGCTCACCACCCCGAGTACCTATTGCCCGACTTGCGGCAGCGCAGGCCAGGCTACGCAATAAATAACAGGCGATTGCACAGCTCCCGATTGCAGTGAGACTGAAAAAGTGGAATCAGAAACCTCGTTGTCGCATGAAGCGATCTCGGGGTTTTTTTATTAGCGCCGAGTCATTTTGCTGAGATAACGGTCTTTCGACTGGCGCGGGTATCGCACACTTAAAACGCCGGGAAAATTAGTAAGGTACTAAATAATTGTGCAAAGCGGTAGATTCGGGTACTTTCAAAACAATAAGACTCTACACGAAGGAGCTCCAATGGCCATTCGCACAGCGCTAGTTAATTCACTGATATATCCACTCTCTGCCGCACGGAAACCGACACTCTCCTCGTGCGCTTACGAGAAAGTCACGAGTCGCTCGCTAGTCCTCGCCTTTGTCGCCTGTTGCTATTCCATGTCTGCCCAAGCACAAGATTACACGCCCGCGAGAACTGAATGGGGACAGCCGGATTTACAGGGAGTATGGAATTTCTCCTCCGACCGGCCAATGATTAGGCCCAGCCAATTTGGCGAACGTGAATATTTGTCCGACGCAGAAATTAGTCGTATACAAGCCCTAGCGGCAGTACGAGATGCGAATTCAGACAGCGCCTTGCCCATCGCTGGGGTGGATGAGTCCTATAACGATTTCTGGATAGAAAACGCGGGCATTGGCGGACTGCAGCGCACCTCGCATCTCGTCTACCCGAAAAACGGCCAACTCCCCCCTTTTGCAGACTCAGCGATTAATCAGCAGGGCAACTACGGCGGTGAAGATACTGGCGAATCACGGCCAGCGCGAATACTTGCAGGTGGAATTGGTACTGATGGCCCAGAGGACCGCGGCCTTTCCGAACGCTGCATTGTCGGCTTCAATTCTGGTCCCCCGTTTATCCCAAGCCTCTACAACAACAATGTGCAGATTTTCCAGAGCAAAGAGCATGTGGTTCTCCTAACCGAAATGATTCACGATGCACGTATAGTGCCGCTCGCCGAAACGGCGGCTGCACACCATACTCTTCACGATGATATTCGCCTGTGGACCGGCGACTCTCGCGGCTACTGGGACGGCGACACGCTTGTCGTCATTACCAAGAATTTCAATGACCTCACAACAAGCTTCAACGCGCATGGCACCGCATTCGACAAAGTACTAACAGAGCGCTTTACAAGAACCGCTGCCGACACCGTCGACTATGAGTTCACTGTCGATGACCCGACAACATTCACTGACAAGGTTGTCGCGATTGTTGAAATGACAAAGGTTGCCGGTCAGCTGTACGAATACGCCTGCCACGAAGGCAACTACGGCATGGTTAACATCCTGCGAGGCGCACGCGCACAGGAAGCTCGAGAGGCAGACTAAAAAAGTAAGACGAAACTACCCGCGACTCTCGTCACCCTCTCGCCATCCTCTCACCAAACCTCATTAAGAAGGATTGAGAACATGAGCAGCAGTCTTTTAGCCCTACTCGCGTTTACGCCGATTTTAGTCGTCGGGGTTCTGCTCGTCGTCCTTCGTTGGCCGGCCAGCCGCGCCATGCCGATCGCTTATCTCATTGTTGCGGGACTCGCCATTGGCGTCTGGGAGGTGTCCGGCATACAAGTGCTCGCCGCGAGCATTAACGGCCTGATCATCGCCGCCACGCTCATTTACATTATCTTTGGTGCCATTTTGCTGCTCAACACCCTGCAACAAAGCGGCGCGATGCGTGCTATCCGCGCAGGCTTCTCGGATATCACGCCCGACCGGCGCATCCAGGTAATCATTATCGCGTGGTTGTTTGGCTCATTTATCGAAGGCTCAGCGGGATTTGGCACGCCGGCCGCCGTTGCGGTGCCGCTTATGGTTGGCTTGGGCTTCCCTGCTATGGCCGCTGTGGTTGCAGGAATGATCATTCAAAGCACACCCGTGTCGTTCGGCGCAATGGGCACCCCTATCCTTGTTGGTCTTGGCACTGGGCTCTCGGCAGACCCCGATATGGCAGAATTTGCAGCCAACCTCGGCTTTGAACGCTGGGATCTGTTTCTAGCCAATATCGCCGCGCGCGTCGCACTAATCCACGCAATCGCCGGCACCTTTATTCCTTTATTAGTCGTCGCTACGATGACACGGTTCTTTGGCGTGAATCGAAGCTTTGCCGAAGGTCTCGCAGTCTGGCGCTTTGCGCTTTTCGCTGCCTTCGCGATGACACTGCCCTATCTTATCGTTGCCAGCTTACTCGGGCCCGAATTCCCTTCTATGTTTGGCGGTATTATCGGCCTCGCCATCGTCGTGCCAGCAGCTAAACGAGGTTTTCTCATGCCTGCCGCCGGAAGCGAATGGCACTTCCCTGAGCGCTCGGCATGGGATCCCGACTGGAGCAGCTCTCTAGCCGCCCCTGCCAATCAGGACAGTGATGACTCTGCGCCGACGATGAGCCTGTTGCGCGCCTGGTCTCCTTATGTGGTCATTGCCGTACTGCTGGTGATTACACGGCTGCGGATACTCGATCTCGAATCAGTGCTGCGCAGCGCACATCCGCTAGTGACATGGGCCTGGCCACAGCTTTTGGGCAGCACAATATCAGCGTCGTTTCAGCCACTATGGTCGCCGGGCAGCATCTTTATCCTTGCCTCCGTTATTACCATTGGCTTGCACCGGCTTACATTTACCCAATTTTCCCACGGCGTAGCCGACTCATTAAAAACCCTTGCGCCCGCCTCGATGGCGCTTATTTTTACCGTTCCGATGGTGCAGGTATTTATTAATTCGAGCAGTGGCGCCGCCGGCTACGAACAGATGCCGCTAGCACTAGCCGAGGGCGTCGCGGAACTTACCGGATCAGCGTGGCCTCTTTTCTCACCTTTTATCGGCGGCCTCGGCGCTTTCGTTGCGGGCAGCAACACCGTGAGCAATATGATGTTTTCTCTTTTTCAGTTTGGAGTGGGTGAGCGTATCGGCTACGACCCTCTCTGGATTGTCGCGCTGCAGGCTGTAGGTGGCGCCGCGGGCAATATTATTTGCGTGCACAATGTGGTGGCAGCCTCGGCGGTCGTAGGATTAGTTGGCAAGGAAGGAGCTGTCATTCACAAAACTCTGCTCGCCTTTGCCTACTACGCCCTCTTCTCTGGCGCGATTGGCCTAGGCATTGTGAACCTTGCGAATGGTTTTTTTAATGCGGGTTTCTTACTCGCCGCTGCAATTTTCGCCTGCTTTGTTGTCGCTATCGCTCGAGCACGTCCCGCGGCGCTTAACTAAACTGCATAGGCATGTCGGCGCGCCTTGCCGTAGCGTGCCGTTACCGTTAAGGTGCGGGCTTGGACTCTCCAACAACACGTGTTTATTTGACTTAAGCTTGAGTCACAAAACAGCAGTACCCACGATGAACGCAGTCAATTCACCACGCCAATTCCTTGTTATTGCCACGGCAGGCCATGTCGACCATGGCAAGACGTCTCTTGTGCGGCAGCTCACAGGCACCGACACCGACACACTCGCCGAAGAAAAAGCGCGGGGCTTAACCATCAATACAGGCTTCGCCTACCGCCATTCGGGCGGCGAATCGCAAAGCGGGACAACACTCGGCTTCGTCGATGTACCAGGGCATAGTGATTTTATTAACAACATGCTCGCAGGCGTGAGCGCGGTTAACGCCGCGCTGCTGGTTATTGCCGTCGACGACGGCATTATGCCGCAGACGCGCGAACACCTCGCTATTCTGGATCTGTTAGGCATCACCAGGGGCGCGATCGCGCTGACCAAAATTGATCACTGTTCGCCGGAAAGACTTCATGCTGTAGAGGCAGAGGTTGCAGCGTTGCTTGCGCGCACGAGCCTCAGTGCGGCACCTCTCTTTCGAATAGACAATCTCAGCGGCGCGGGCGTTCCCGAACTCACCGAGCATTTGAATGCGCTCGCTTTTCAACAGCGGATAGATAAAGACTCGTTCGATCAGCATCCGCGCTTCTCTGTCGATCGCAGTTTCACGGCCAAGGGCATCGGCACGATCGTGACTGGGACCTTATCAGCAGGGAGAATTAAACAGGGAGATGTCCTCATTCATTGCAGCACAGGCGAGCAAGTGCGAGTCCGAGGGATACGTATCGACCGGAACGAATGTGAGACTCTCAGTGCTGGTCAACGCGCGGCATTAAGCGTCAGTATCGGCCACAATGACATCACCCGCGGGGATTGGCTCGGCGCCGCTAAACGCAGTGTCATTCGCATCGATACACATCTGACCCTTCTCGATTCGGCAACGCCGCTAAAGTCTGGCGTCGACTATCACCTTCACATTGGCGCTGCGCATCGCCTCGCCCGCGTGCGCAAACTCGATGGAAATGCCTCACTCTATCAATTAAGCCTCGACGAGCCGATTGCCTGCCATTGGGGCGACCGTTTTATACTCCGCGACCCGGCAGCTAAGTTTTCGCTAGGCGGTGGCAAAGTCATAGACACAGAGGTGCCTAAGCGGGGCAGAGCTAGTTCTGAGAGACTCGCCCTGCTAAGGGCGTATAAGAACGAAAGCCGCGCCGCTATCGAGGCGGTGCTTGCTGTCGCACCCTATGGCATCGCGCTCGAGCAATTTGCGCTCGTGCGCAATCTCGCGCCAGCGGCTATCGACGCCTGCCTTCGGCAAGCACGGCAACAGTCACCCGCGCCTTTAGAGATGCCTATCGAAGGTTCCCCCTTTCCTCGTCTTTTCGGCGCGCCAGTCGCGGATTCTTTGACTGCGCGACTCACCGATGTGCTGCAGAATTTTCATGCCGAGCAGCCTAGTGAAGCAGGATTACTCGAATCAGCAATCGCACGCGCCTTGCAACCGAGCGTCCCTGCCCCGGTGCTCGCAGGATTAATCGCTACGCTTCTATCGAAAGGCAACTTGCGCCGCGATGGAGGCTTTGTTGCGCTCGCTACACACCGTGCTCAGGTCAGTAAAGAACGCCAGGAGTTCGATATAAAAATAGCGCCGCTACTCGCGCGCGGCGGCATCACACCGCCGCGAACCCGAGAGATCGTCGACGCAACAGGGATTCCGCTCAAAGCGGTCGAGCGGATTCTGCAGCACTGCGCGCGCTCGGGAATAGTAGTGAAAATAGCAGACAATAGATTTTATCTGCCCGCCACGCTGGCAGAACTTGCAACCACCGCGAACGAACTCATGACAGCGAGTGAGGGCTATGGGTTTAGCGTGATCGACTTCAGAGACAAAACGGGGATTGGCCGCAATTTATGTATCGAGGTGCTCGAACATTTTGATGGCTGCGGCTACACACTGAGGAAGGAAAACGTGCGCGTGATTCGGAAGCCGTGGTCGGACGTGACTGCTTAGCAGCCACTTGCCGACCTAGAGCCGAAGCCTGCGATGCGCCGAGACGCGGTACTTGAGAGCCTCGACGGTTCAAACCCTGAAAACTAAGACGTTTTTGGGTGCAGTATCACAGACATTTTAGAATAGCCTTTTACAAAGCTAGAGTAGATTCGCTCTGGCTCACCTACCACTTCGATTTTGTCGAAGCGATTCATAATCTCTTCCCAAACAATCCGCAGCTGCATCTCGGCAAGGCGATTGCCCATGCAGCGATGGAAGCCGAAGCCAAATGACAAATGCTGGCGCGCATTGGGGCGATCAACAATCATGCGCTCAGGATTCTCAATAACCTCGTCGTCTTGATTACCCGACGCGTACCACATGATTACCTTCTCACCCTTTTTAATTTTTTGCCCATTTAACTCGGTATCAACTTTCGCCGTGCGTCGCATATAGGCGAGCGGCGTCTGCCAGCGAATGATTTCCGAGACCATGTTCGGAATGAGTGAGTGATCGGCGCGAAGCTTGTCGTATTCTTCGGGAAACTGATTTAGCGCAAGTACGCCACCTGTAATGGAATTTCGGGTAGTGTCGTTGCCGCCCACAATCAGTAGCAGGATGTTGCCGAGGTATTCCATCGGCGGCATATTCTTTGTGGCCTCGCCATGAGACAGCATAGAGATAAGATCATTACCAGGTTCCGCATTCACACGCTCGTTCCATAGCCGTGTAAACGTGCTTAGACAGTCTTGCATAGCCTCCCATCGTTCCTCATTGCTGCTGATGATGCCGCCACCCGGAATCGCGGTTGCAGCGTCAGACCAAAAGGTGAGTTTATGGCGGTCTTCGAATGGAAAGTCGAATAGCGTCGCAAGCATCTGGGTTGTGAGCTCTATTGAGACTCGCTCGACCCAGTCGAACTCTTCGCCAATCGGGAGATCATCGAGTATCGCAGCGGCGCGCTGTCGAATGAGTCCTTCTAGGGATTTTAGATTGGACGGCGCGACTACGCCCTGCACAACCCGGCGTTGTTCGTCATGCTTGGGCGGATCCATCGAGATAAAAGAAGGAACCGTGAACTCTTCAAACGAGTCCACAATGCCGATCGTCGGTTCCGAGGAATAGATGTGAGGCGATGTATCGACCTCCATAATGTCTTTGTATTTCATTACCGACCAGTAAGGACCTGTGGCCGATTCAGCGCAATAATGCACAGGGGCCTCTTCGCGCAAACGCTTGAGAAAAGGCAGAAACTCATTCTCTTGCCAGATACCGGGGTGTGCGAGGTCGATCTTATCGATAGGCATTGCATAGGGGTCTTTGCCGACCATGCTCCACTTGCTCTCGGGGCGGCGGTCTAGTTCAGACGTGGCAGGGGTATCGCTCATAATAATCTCTCTCAACTCTCACTGGCCTGCGTCATGTTGGCAGGTCATGTGACGCAGTTTACTTTAGTCGTGGCATCTGGCGGAATAACATTCCGTGATAACCATTCGGTTAGAGAACCGTATTAAAATTGAAATTCTGGCGTGGTTACCGACAGACCATCGAGCTCCGCGCTAAGGGTAATTTGGCAACAGAGACGCGAATTTTCACGGCGATCACTGCTTAGACCCAGCATCGCATCTTCGTTAGGATCGATTGCGGCCAATTTGCCGAGCCACGCCTCGTCCACGTATACATGACAGGTCGCGCAGGAACACGAACCTCCGCAATCGGCATCGATTCCAGAGACTCCATTAGAAACCGCCGCCTGCATAACCGAGACGCCCGTGGCCGCCTCAACCGATTGTTCGCGTCCTGCATGATCCTTGAATAAAACCTTTACCATTTATCTCATTCCTACCGTCTTAAACTACTGTTCTGAATACTGTTCTGAATACTGCTCATAAGTACTGCGTTAAGTGCTGCTTAAAAAGCCCGCTAATGGCACTGTCGCAAGGCAGCCTGAATCAAACACGTTTTAGTCGACTGCACAGCGCGGACGCTACCTTAACAAGGTTTACCCCTAAGAATAAAGTTTACAATACACACACGAACAAAGTTCGCCATTTTTGAAAAACCAGTTACTCTTCTCTGCATCGATTACCTATTCTCAGCATTTAAAAACAGGCAAATCCAAATGAGCGACACTACCCAGAGCCCAAACAGCTACATGCCTGTCCTAATCAGCGCCTGCCTGCTGCTTATGCTCTCATTCGGCCTGCGGTCTGGCTTTGGCCTATTCCTGCAACCAATGAGCGAGGCCAACGGCTGGGGACGCGATGTTTTAGCACTCGCTCTAGCGACTCAAAACTTATCATGGGGCGTAAGCGCAGTAATCGCCGGAGGCTTCGTCAACCGCTTCGGCACCACCAAGGTGCTGCTTGGCGGTATTGCCCTGTATGGTTTAGGCACGCTAGGTATGGCGTCCAGCACCACCGCACTTAGCGCTAACCTGACCGCCGGCGTGATTATAGGCGCCGGAATTGCTGGCACCTCATTCGGCATCGTATTGCCCGCAATCACCCGCGCAGTCCCTGCCGAAAAACAAGGCTGGGCGCTAGGGATTGGCACCGCTGCAGGCAGCGCGGGCCAGTTCTTAATTGTGCCAGCAGCGCAGGTATTCATCGATTGGCTGGGATGGCTGGGGGCTTTGCAGCTAATGGGCTTGCTGGGGTTCGGCATGGCTGTGTTTGTGATCCCCCTCGCCCGCTACGGCAACGAAGCAGGCGCAGCGCCAGCGGGGACAGCAGAGATTAGTCTTTGGCAGCTAACTCGCAGGGCACTCGCTGTCCGCTCTTATTTTCTATTGCTTGTCGGTTTCTATGTGTGTGGCTACCACCTCGCCTTCATTACAGTGCACATGCCAGGCTATGTCGTCGACCTTGGCTTTAACCCGCAGGTAGGGGCGTGGAGTATCGGCACGATTGGATTGTGTAATATTTTCGGCGCTTACTATTCAGGCGTTGCGAGTGGCAAACGCCCGAAGCACACGATGCTGTCTGCGATTTATACTGCGCGTGCGATCGCTATTTTGGCTTTCCTCTTGCTGCCGACGTCGCTGTTTAGCATCTTAGGCTTTAGCGCAGCAATGGGTTTCCTGTGGCTTTCCACAATCCCTCCGACTTCGGGTCTTGTCGCACAGTTTTTTGGCGTGAGGCATATGCCCTATCTATACGGGCTCGTGTTTCTCAGCCACCAGCTAGGCAGCTTCAGCGGGGTCTGGCTGGGTGGTTATCTATACGAAACCACCGGCAATTACGATGGCATTTGGCTGTCGGGCGCTGCGCTAGGACTGCTCGCTGCTTTACTCCACTGGCCCATCAAAGAGCAGAGTTACGAAGCGAGTTTAAGCGCAGCATCAGCCTCACACTGAACGGGCGCTGGCCGCGAGGGGCAGCGCCTAATCTGGCTTAACAACCAATACATCGCACACCAGCTCATCCAAAAGCCGTTCGGCCGTGCTGCCCACAAACACCCTATCGATCCCAGAGCGCGAGATGGCACCCATGACCACGACCGCCGCGTCGATCTCCTCAACCAGAGCAGGCAACGAGTCGTTTATAACCACATCAGTCCAGTGACAGTGGGCTGGGTCTATACCATTCACCGCCCCAAGTTCGGCCAGCTTTGCGGATTCACTTCTAGCGTCCATTCTCAGAGGATAAAGGCCAGACAGGGGTGGCAGCCAATCGTAATGATAGAGATGAGCCTCACCGCCAAATCGATCACGCAATTCCATCATATGGGCCACGAGCTTTTGGTCTAGGCTTTGCGGCTTGTCGCGCAGATGGTCGGGGTCGACGGCCGCGACGAATATAGGCGGTTCTGACCAAGGCAACCCCTTCACCAGAAGCAAAGGTACCGGGCTATGCCTAACGAGCTCCCAGCCTTCATTCGCAAGAAAAATGCGCGCAAGGCGATTGTGATGCGAGGTGCTCTTAATAACGAGAGACGGCTGGGTGGCAGCGATGCGCTCGACCAGCGACCTGTGCGCAGGACTTCCCCAAAGGGCAACCACGTTGACACTTAAGCCTGCATCGCGCGCTAACTGGGCGAGTGCGTCGGCCTTCTTTGCGTTGACCTCACTGTGCTCTTCGCGCAGTGTTTTAGCGACAACTGGTTCGTAGAAATACCCGTCTTCTAAGTAGTGGACATATTCCGAATAGATAATCTCGAGCTTCGCGCGACTCACAAGCGACACTGCCAAGGCCTTAGCAATAACCCCTTGATTGTCTATTTCAGGATCTATAACAACGGTGATCGTATTGGATTCAAACATGCGAGCCTCCCAAATTTCCGTAGATGGACTTTATCTAGAGTATGGAGAGTATGGCTGAATGAAAAAAATCCGACTTGATCATTATCAAGCCAGTGTTCTGTTGGCAATCTGAGCCACATGGATCGCAATCGAGGCGCATAGCAATCTAGCCATCGCCACCCGACGTTTTTAAAGGAAACCTAACCAATGCAGACGCCCTATGCCCGAAGGACCCGAAATACGTCGAGCAGCTGACAAAATAGCCAAAGTGCTCGAAGGCAAGACCATCAACAGTATCGAATTCGCTTTCTCACACTTAAAGCCATTCGAATCTGATCTGCAGTCGAGAGAGGTGACCGCACTCGAAACTCGCGGCAAAGCGCTTCTCACCCATTTTGACAACGGGCTTAGTATCTACTCTCACAATCAACTTTACGGCCGCTGGTATGTCGTCAAACTAGGCAAACCACCATCTACGAATCGTTCACTTAGGCTCGCTTTGCACACGGCTACCCACAGCGCACTGCTTTACAGCGCCTCGGAAATCGATGTGTTAGACGCCGACGGCATCGCACAGCATCCCTTTCTCACCAAAATCGGCCCAGACATTTTATCTCAGACACTCACGTGGCAAGAGATAGCATCGCGGCTCTCGTCGCCTAAGTTTATAAAACGCTCTGTCGGCATTCTGTATCTCGATCAGGCATTTCTCGCAGGTGTTGGTAATTATCTTCGCTCCGAGATTTTGTTTGATGCCAACATAAACCCGCGCGCGCGACCCTGCGACTTGGCCAAAAGACAAATCAACGATCTAGCCCGAAGCACTCTCAAAATTAGCCAGCAAGCGTATGCAACGGGCGGCATAACCAATGCGCCCGCACTGGTCAAAAAACTCAAGCAGCAGGGGCTCCGGCGGGGACAGTATCGCCACACGGTTTTCTCGCGAGAGAATCAAGACTGTTACACCTGCGGAGAAACCATTCTCAAAGAGGCGATTTCGTCGCGCCGTCTTTATTGGTGTCCGCTTTGCCAATATTAGATAGAAAGCTCAGCACAGAACTCAAATGCCATGAATGACACAGTAGTAACGCAGCTTGATAGCAAGCAGCTACCCGCCTGGCTATTGGGCGAATTGCGTTCCGATCAAGCGGGCGAAACCGGCGCTGTCGCTATTTACCGCGGAATACTGTGGGTCAGCAAAGATGCGTCAATCAGGCGCTTCGCTGAACATCATTTGTTGACAGAGCAGGATCACCTTCAAAAGATAGACTCTGTAATTCCTGCCAAGTCGCGCAGCCGTCTGCTGCCATTGTGGCGCGCAGCTGGCTTTGTCACTGGCGCTCTGCCAAGTTTGTTCAGCGCGCGCGCGATTTATGCCACCATCGCAGCTGTTGAAACGTTTGTTGATGAGCACTATTTGCAACAAATAGAGCGCCTAGACCGAGAGAATCTTTTTCCAGAGCTCAGAGACCTGCTCGCAAACTGCCGAGAGGATGAAATTGGCCACAAGCAAGAGGCCGAACTAGCCTTGGGCTCAGCCAATCATTTTGGCCTACGCGTCTGGTGCAAGATTGTTGATTTTGGATCACGCGCCGCCGTGACGATAGAGCGGCGCTAGCTGCCGAGTCCCACCAGACAATGAAGTCGTCTATCGAAGTCCTCTATCGAATCTCTCTATCAAAACCCTCTATCAGAACCCTCTATAGAAACGCTCTATAGAAACCCGCTATCAAATCCCGCTATCGAGTCCTATTTCCAATCCTTCTATCGAACTCTGCTAGCGCACTCCTCCAGCGCAAACTGCCAGCCAACTCTACTTGCAGATTCCGTTCTTCGCGAGCGCGCCTGCACACTTCACTTCCTATAATTTTCATGGAATCATCTAGAGACTAATTTCCTGCACTCGAACGGAGACTGCCCCAATGAATTTTGCGCCTAAATCGGTTTACGCTCGAGGGGTACTCGCTCGGCCACTTACCTCTCCTCTTGCCTCTCGTCTTGCCTCTCTAATTACCCCTCTGCTTATCGCGCTGCTTGCACTCATCACATTGCCCGCGTCCGCCGCGAGCGCAGGATTCGAATCAACCGCGCTAGACCGTTATGTGCAAACACCCGATGACAACTACCGCTACGAAGTCGTCGAGGTCGTTTCTGGCGAGGTTCGGGGCGAGGCTTATAAAACCTACATCGTCGAGATGGTCAGCCAGCAGTGGCTCACCGAGGCCGAGGTGAATCTGCCGCTGTGGGTGCATGAGCTGGTGATTACCGTGCCCGCCGGCGTCACTAGCGACATCGGCTTTCTTTACCTTACCGGCGGCAACAACGAGGGGAATCGCCGCAGCGCGGCGCCCGCAAGCGACATTAAGCGCGCGCTGCAGACTGGCACCGTAGTGTCGACACTCTACGGCGTGCCGAGCCAGCCCCTCGTGTTCGCCGATGACGATGGGCGCAGGCGCAGCGAAGACGGCATCATCGCCTACACCTGGGATAAGTATCTGCGCACCGGCGATGATAAGTGGCCTCTGCGTCTACCTATGACCAAAGCCGCCGTGCGCGCGATGGATACCATCACCGACCTGATGCTGACCGAGGCGAGCCCCGCAGCCACAGTCGATCAGTTTGTCGTGGCCGGCGGTTCAAAGCGCGGCTGGACAACATGGACCACCGCTGCTGTCGACTCGCGGGTCATTGCGATCATGCCGATTGTGATTGACGTGCTAAATTTAGAGGAGAGCTTCAAGCATCACTTTAGCGTCTACGGCGCCTACTCCCTCGCTGTAAGCGATTACGTGCTAAATGGCAATATCGCCTGGATGGGCACCCCCGAATTCGCCGCGCTTATGAAAATCGTCGAGCCCTTCGAATATCGCGACCGCCTCACCTTGCCCAAGTTTTTGCTCAATTCCACCGGAGACGAGTTCTTCATCCCCGACTCTTGGCGCTTCTATTGGGATGAACTGGTCGGTGAGAAACACCTGCGCTATGTTCCTAATTCTAACCACAGCATGGCGGAAACAGACGTAATGAACAGCGTTGATGCGTGGTACCACGCCGTGGTGAAAAACGTGCAAATGCCGCGCTACAACTGGGAGGTCGCTGGCGACGGAACGATTACCGTGTTCACCCTCGATGAGCCACTTGAGGTGCTTTTGTGGCAAGCGCGCAATCCGAACGAACGCAACTTTATGCAAGCTCAAATCGGCCGCGCCTACACCTCCACTGCCCTGGCCGAGAAAGAGCCCGGCGTCTATCAGATAAAGCTCGATCCGCCCGAGACCGGCTATACTGCCTACTATGTTGAGCTAGCATTCCCTAGCGGCACGGTAGAGCCGCTAAAATTCAGCACGGGGGTCAAGGTGGTGCCAGATGTTGTTGAGCACGAGTGGAAGATGGCGCCGGCGAGTGCGAGGGAGTAAATGCTGAAGACTTAATCAGGAAATGTTGGCGGAAGAGACAGGAGTCGAACAGTGATTTAATACCATTATTAATCAATAACTTATATGATAAAATGGTGCGATTCTCCTGTTAGTACCCGCACCAGTACCCAAGATCAGTTTTGGCACCGGGCACCCAACTCACGCCCTATTTCTTCCAATAATCACGAAGCCGTTCCTTAGCTAGCCCTCGTTCGGTCCTGTTTACGTGAATAGCAATGAGCATAGATAAAATTGACAGGGGCTCAGGGATCTCATAGCTTTCACTGAGTTTTATACTGGTTTTAAAATGTCGAAACAAATTCTACTAATAGCACTCTTCTACTTATTTGCCATTCCTAAGATTTTCGCTCAAGTAAGCGAGTATCGAGGACAAACGTCCACCGGTGCCTACTATAAAATTGAGGTGCCGCAGGCATGGCTGCCAGAAGATGGTTTGGTTATCTGGAATCACGGGTATCAGGGATATACTCAAACTTCGCCGGATTCTAACCCCTCCTTGGGACCACTTGCAGATGTTGCTCTAGAGCAAGGTTACGCCATTGCAGCATCCAGTTTTAGTCAAACCGGATGGGCGGTATTCAACTCTCACATTGACAATCAGCAACTGTTTGAAAAATTTGTTGAGCTAGTTGGTATGCCGGACAAGGTATTCATTCAAGGTGGCTCTATGGGAGGAATAGTCAGCTTGCGAGATATTGAGTCAGGACTCATTCCTAATGTAGATGGTGCTTTATTATTCTGCGGTGCTGTCGCCGGTGCTCAAAATTGGTACAACGCCTTCGACCTGCGCATGATTTATGAGGCTGTCTGTGAAGACGTCTCAGGTGCCGGCTTACCCACCCAATCCTGGTACGAGCAGCCTAGTTTGGTGCGTGGGGAACTCGACTTTCTTGATTCCTTAGAGCGATGCACTGGCTTAATAACCAGCGAACAAGTAGGCGGAGTGCTAGGTGCGCTGTTACGTAGCAGCGACCAGAATGAACGACTAAATAGAATTCTGGATATTACTCAGATTGATATAAGCTTTCTATTGCTAAACCTTGGTTATGCAGTATTTGAATTACCGAGCCTAGTTAATCATCCGAAAAAATTAAACGGTTTGCTTCCTTTTGATAACGCCGCAGTAGACTACGGTGATGCAGACATTAATTTGCGCGTTAAGCGCAATGCAGCCCTACCATCCTCACGACAACTGCTACTCGAAAACTACAGTCCTTCTGGCAATATAAGAGATACCAAAATTGTTTCTATCCATACCTCGAGGGATGACCTAGTCAGCGTCGGTAATCAGCGATTATTACGCGACTTGATTCCGGCATCACAACTATCGATCGCAGTTGCTGTGGAGGAGGAGCCTAGCCATTGTGGATTTAGTTATGACGAGAGCCTCTCCGCCTGGAACAGTCTTCGCAGCTGGGTCGATGGCGGTGCGCAGCCTAACGCACAGGACATTCAACATACTTGCAAAAAAAATAATTCAGATACAGGCCAATGCCGTTTTGATTTTTCCTTTGAACTTCCAAGTTCCGCATTAATTTTTCCAAGAAATTTTTCAGCACCCACTCTCGGCACCAACAGTTATGATTCCGCTACCAGCACAATTTCTATTGAAGCTCTAAAACAAGCAGGCGAACCCGGGAGTTACAATCTTGAGCTTGTGCCATCGCTTCAAAACGACTCTGTATTTAATTTGGGAGATATCGAATTTATTGTCGATGTAGGCTCATGGCAACATCAAGCGTTGTTCCTGCCAGACCAGCAAATGTTATACCTGCCCAGCCTAAAAATTCTTCCTTGGGCCAAGAACGATCCTAAGTATAACGTATTTATGTACTACACAAATGAATCAGGTCAAGAAACCTTGAAGCTATTGGAATTTGAAACGACCAATGATTAGCCACTTAAGGCAAAAATCTAACTTTATTTGCAAGGCTTATGCGGTACGGGAATCCTCTAAAATTAATAGGAGCGTCTCTGAGCGTCAAACACTGTATCTCCAACAATCACCCCTCGATCGTCCAGTAACCGCTTGATCTGCATATTCAGGGCCTCTGTTTGACGCCAAAACCTGTATTGTAACACCGCGTGTCAAGCTGACTCAGTCCCCACCCCCTAAAACCTCAAAATGACCATATCCAGACCCCACTCCCGGGGGTACCCCCACTTGCACAGAAAGGTTCCCTATTTTGCTAGTGCATACTATTCTATTGGGAAAATTGAGATGGCTGAGGAAAAACTATGAGTGATTGGGGTCCAAATCAATACCTTTCTGAGCTAATTGCTAACGCACAAGCTGCTACTGTCCGAATAACAAAATCAACCGCTGTAATGATTTCGGACCGTTACGGCATAACTGCTGCTCACTCCCCGCTTGACGAAAACAATGAAATAACACCTGGCCTTACTGCTCAAAATATGTGGGGCGAAGTCAGAAACATTATTAATGTCTTTTATACAGTTGATGAAGATTTTGCCATCATTGAGTTGGAGTCTCCCTTCGAGCATAACTACTCCGTCAAGTTAGCTGATGAGAATGCTCAAGCAGGAGATGTAGTCTTCGCTGTTGGACACCCCTACACGGTCGCAAATGCAGGCGTAGGTTGGGCTGTTTCTTTTGGAGAGAGATCTGGCATTGATTCGGGAGACTACTGGATCGACGCAAACATATTGCAAGTTGAGGGAGGGAATTCGGGGGGAGGAGTTTTTAATGAAAATGGCGAATTGATTGGAATTGTCTCTGTATCATGGTACGAAGAAGCCCATGAGCCCGATGCTGCGTCTCCTTATTATCTAGACAATGGGGTTGTAGACGGCATTTTGGACGTTATTAATTTCCGTAACACAGCAGGGACAATCAAGCTCGAATTCATAAAAGATTTTCTTGCTCAATATGAAGTTGAGAATAAACCCAACTTAGCTACTGAAGCGGATCTTCCTGAGAACCTTCCTGACCCTTATCAGCAAATCTTAACAGACGAACAAGTTAAGATAATTTCAACCAAAAGCGCGACCGATAAACTCTCCAATGTTTTGATATCGAACAAAGGAGCTACTTCAAAAGATTCGAATGAGTTTAAATCAGGCGGAAGCGGCACGATAATTCACGATGGTCTAATACTAACTGTAGCTCATGCTTTAGATGGAAGGTATGAAGCCAGCATTGGATTTTACGATGGGAAAATTGACGCAGACGCAAAGACTTATGCTATCTCTCATTTTGGAGACTTTGGATTAGTCGCCTCAGATGTACTACTCTCGACTGAATACCCTGTCCAAGAGATCGCGGTATCCAACCCAGAGGCTCTTGATCCTGTTTACTTCATCGGTGGGCCTAGAAGATCCTACCAAGATTTAGGTGGGTGGATAGTATCGACTGGTTATAAAACTGAAACCAATGATACGAGTTATGTCTCTGGATTGTTCGATTCAGGAGGTCATTCAGGAGGAGGAGTCTTTGATTTTAACTCTGATCTTGTTGGAACAGTAGCCACTGGGTGGGGAGGCATAGGAGGAAGTCAGTCTTTATTAGTAGATCGACAAGATCCTCATAATACTTCTTATGCGCCTACTATACCTTCTAACTGGGTAAATACCGGCAGCTCGGATTTCTTCTACTTAAAAAGTTTCGTCAGCGAACAGAGTCCCTCTTCGATCAACATAAACTCTACAGACTATTTTGTTGTGGGCGCCATAGCTTTCGACGGCTCGATCTTTTCATATGGATGGCAAACAAAGAATGCGGAAAACAATGGGTTTATCACTAAATATGATGGCCAAGGAAACCTAGACAAAAGATGGGGAAATGATGGAACGCTGATTATTAATTTGTCGCAGAATGATCAAATTAAGAGTTTGCTAGAAATTGATGGTGAGTTAGTCGCAGTAGGTGAAACACAAATAAGCGCAGTGCAAAATATTTTTGAGGTCCAGATAACCTCAAATGGTTTGCTAAGTGAAAGTAACTTAAATTCGCCTGTTTTTTACGAAAATAGTTCAAATACTAACATTAAATCTGTCTTCGAATATAACGACTCTATATATATAGCAGGTAACACTCATAACTCATCCAATTCAGACATAGCTCTGATTAAGATCACCGACGGTAAAATTGATAACGCCTTCGGAGATCATGGAAGATTAGAACTCATAGCATCAACATCAACAGAATCAGTCTCTCAGATTTTCGTCGATGACAGAGGAATCTTTCTTGTCTCAACATCTGATGCATTAGATGGAATCTGGAGTTATCAGGTCAATAAATTTACGTTAAGTGGTGAAGTAGATACTAGCTTTGGTGATCAGGGTTCAGTTGTAATCGATTTTGAAAATGAGTTTAATTTCTCAAGCAATATCTTAGTCAGTGACCAACACATCTATATTTTTGGGCACACAACCTACTCTGCAGATGAAACACCCCTTATAACAAGATTGAACCTTGATGGTTCGCTCGACACGACCTTTGGCGATGATGGAGTTTTGTTCTTAGAGATCGATGCAGGGGGTAACGAGTTTATCAAAGATGCCAAATTAGTAGGCGACAGTATTGTTCTTTTAACTCATGGAACAAATAAACTTAAGGCTAATGAGGGTTGGGGGGATTTTCATCAATCCTTTAGTAGGCTGTCAAAAGTTGTCTCAATTTCACTCGAAGGTTCGTTGCTATCTAACCAAATTTATAATTCTGATTTAAATTATATTCCAACAGCATTTGTAAAAAACTCCCCTGATAATACTTTTATAGGCAGTCTTTTAGGATACTCCGGCTACGATCAATTTATCTCATCGGCCATCAGCAGATATCTGAGTGACGGCAATGTTTCCGGCCAAATAGATTTGAAGCCAGAAATATTACTTCCTGGTCAAACTTTAACAGGTACAGATCGTGATGAAAGATTACTGGGGTATGACGTTGCTACTCATTTCTATGGCATGGGAGGCGATGATATATTTTTGCCTACCTCAGGGATATCAGAGTTCCAGTATTCTGAAGGAATTTATGCTGATGGCGGCCTAGGTGACGATAGGCTATACGGCACTTGGTTCGCCGACACTTTAATAGGTGGAGGTGGATTTGACCATCTCTCAGGGCAAGCGGGAGACGATCAACTTTTTGCTAGTCTAGACGGTGGAGAATTGCATGGACATGGCGGAAATGACACAGCTTTCATTCCATACTCGATCTCAGAATTCGGGCGATTTAGCAAAATGGACCCCACTGATGTGAATGCCGCTGCTACGATTTACCTTCGTTCAAATCCTAGCTTAATTTACGACTTATTTTCGATTGAGAATATTGTATTTAGTGATTGGAGCGGCACTTTCTCTGAACTTAGTTCAACTCTAAGTATCCCCAAAGAAGATAAATTGGAAATTACCATACATCCTTATTTAGATGCGTTTGTTTCTTATTATAAGATTGATCTTTCGATTACAGCAGGAACAGCGCACAATTATATTTTTGTTCGCGACGGAGATGATATTGTAGATGGCGGCTTGGGTGATGATAGGATCTATACAGGCAATGGAGATGATACGCTAATCGGGGGTCCGGGTGATGATACTCTTGATGGGGCTGACGGACTGGATAAAGTTGTCTATGATGACAATTATGAGGATGTGACTGTAACTAAAACTTCTTCGGGTTGGGAGATTATTTCTAAATCGGGTACAGACACTCTTGCTGGGATTGAGCGACTTGAGTTTGCCGATAAGAATATAGCTCTAGACATTGATGGAAACGCAGGAGCGGTTGCTAAGCTGCTCGGTGCTTTTCTTGGAGCTGAAGGAGTCAAAATCACGGAGTATGTCACAATTGGATTAGAAGCATTGGATAGTGGCACCAGCTTTGAAGACTTACTTCGGTTGGCCTTAGACACTGTTTTAGGATCGAGCCCCTCTGGCAATGAACTGATAAGTATTTTTTATGAGAATCTTACCGGCCAGACAGCACCCCAAGACATTCTTGATACTTATGCAACACTCATTGATTCAGGCTCATTAACTCCCCTTGAACTTGCCACTCAGGTTGCTGAGCACTCCCTCAATGCTGAAAGTATCGATCTGATTGGGCTTGCCATAACCGGGCTTGAGTACGTTTAGCTTGCCTTTGGCTTCCTCCCAACCATACCCCCACTAATTAACCCAAGCTCTCGTCCCAGCATCTCCAGTTTATTAAGCCCTACAAACGCATAGGGGCGCCCCTGAGCGTCAAACACTGTATCTCCAACAATCACCCCTCGATCGTCCAGTAACCGCTTGATCTGCATATTCAGGGCCTCTGTTTGACGCCAAAACCTGTATTGTAACACCGCGTGTCAAGCTGACTCAGTCCTACCCCCATCTTGGAATCGTGCATCTTGAGCTGAAGGGAATATTTTTTTCAAGTCGGGTTTAAGTTTGGCTGCACTCATTGGTCTATGTCTCTCTGCGCTTTTATCAAATTCTCTGATAGCGTCTTTTAGGTCTTCTGTAGCTATTATCAGAGTGTCGTGCCAGTCCTTTGCCTTTCGTCCGTAGAATCTCGGAGATTCAGGTATCTCAGCTGCTTGAAGAACCTCGTATAAAAACCGATCGAGACCTTCCAGACTTAGCATCTTTTGCTTTGCATGCTCTGTTGTCCTGGGTCGGTCTGCTGCGGGGTTGAATTTGGAGATGTCGAGGCTCAATAGATGATGAACAAATGCCGGAACCGTATGCCCATCAGAAAAAGCGGAAAACAAAGGGTCAAACTTAGCTGCGTTCTGCTTCCATGCCTCGTTAACCCTAAGAAAGAAAAAACGTCGGTCATCTCGGTCGGTAGGGGCGAATCTTTCGTCCAGAATAGTATGTATACGGGAGCAATGGAACCATTCTGACTTATCGGGGTGTGCCCCGGGTGGTGGAGTCTGCTAATTAGCAGTTAACTCCTGATAACTACTTAGCTTTAGAATCAGATTGGTAGGATCAATTAAGCTCCATGTAGTATCAAGAACGCTGTCACCTACCTCGATAATGTCGGTATAAACACTTGTCGTAGTTTCAAATTTACCACTGCAGTCAGGCAGTTCAACATTTTCATTAAGTGCACCGATGACATTGAATTCCCGGAACTTGGTTATTTGAACAGTCGCCTCATTGAGTGAAACTACTGTTAAACCAATATCAAACTCGCTAATACCACCTGCTGATCCTGGTAAGCCATCTGTAAAAATCCGGAGGCAGGTATAGATTATCGAATCACTAGCACTAAACACTCCAATATTATTAAAAGCCAAGCCTAAGGAAGAATCAGGTGTCACTCCATTATAAGGTGATGGCCATTCGTCAGTGACAGTATAAGTGGGAGTGGGAGTAGTAACGGTAATCGTGGCTGTTGTTGTCGAGCTAGCTCCATCATTATCAGTAGCTTTGAAAGTGACTACGGTTGATCTGTTTGGCAGTGAAATAGTTGCACTCAGACCCGTAGCTACGACAGAACCCCCCACTAGCCACTCAGTAGTTGCAATCGTTCCATCACTGTCAGTAGCAGTGCCAATGAAACTGACTGATTCCCCTGCTGCGTTGTCGGTGTCAGCAATAGTTCGGTTACCACCAGAGATAGCTACTACGGGAAATGCAGTAAAAGCATCAGTGGTATTCAAAGTTGATATAGCCATATCGGATAACCACTGCGGCAGAGGGCCTGTCAGGGAGTTTGCACTAAGGTCAAGGCTGGTAAGAGTGGTTAAATTACTTAGCTCGGTTGGAATGGAACCAGTGAGCGCATTACTACTGAGATCAACGCTAGTAAGAGTAGTTAAATTGCCAAGCTCCGAAGGAATAGTGCCAACAAGATTATTGGACGCAAGGTTTAAACCTGTTACAGCATCTCCAGTGCATGTCACACCATACCAGTCGCACTCAGTTCCAGGATCTCCAGCCCAGCCAGTTGTGTTCGTCCAGCTGATCCCAGGTGAATTTAAACTAATAAAGAAGCTAGAAATAGATTGTGATTGGGATTTTGATACAATGTCCCATCCAATAAAGTCATAATTATACTTGCCATCTACTTCTACAGGATACGATGGGAATAGAGAGGAGAACGTGTCTGGTACAGCAAACTGACTTGTTTCTGTGTACGTTCCATCGCCATTGTTAATCAAAGCATACGTACGGTGGTCTGATACGACTACAATATCATCAACACCATCATGGTTGAAGTCAAGTATGTAAATGTAGCCAACACCGTCGGTTTCCTCTTTGGCTCTAAATGCCGGGTCGGTAAATGTTCTGTCTCCGTTATTAGTTAGGGCCTGAAGCACATTTCCTTTATAGTATGGTTCATCCTGTGTGTTTGATATAACAAGGTCTAGCAATCCATCAGCGTTAACGTCAGTTGCCGCCATATCCCATGCAATGTTCGTCTCAAAGTAGCCTTCTGGCAGTGCAGTATAATCGCGAGTGTAATCCATATCGGCGTTACCCCAATATATCCCACCAACACTATCGCCACCTAGTCCAACATAAGCGCCACGGCTCCAACCTAATGCAATGTCACCAAAGCCGTCTCCGTCAAAATCTGCAATGATCGTGCTTGTTGCAAAGTCAGGGTTATGTCCAACTTTAAAACTAAAGTCTTTAAAATCACCATTGCCGTCATTTAGCATAAAGAACTTCATGCCGTTATTTTGTGACCGCACGGGTACTGCATTAGGCATAAATATGTCGTTGAACCCGTCACCATTTAAATCACCTACAGCATGGTCATGTACATATATGCCAACATCAACGCCATCAGCGTTTAAGTTTTCAAACATAAAGTCAGGCAAGTTATTACGTGATTCTACAAACTTTCCATTCTCAGTTAACCACAACAGTCCTGTATTAAATAAGTCTTTGTTGCCGTCACCGTTTAAATCATATTGTTTGTTAATACCGAGATTCTCGGTTTTTACTGGAGCATCTTCATTATTAAACCAACCCATGTTTCTCATTAATGAGCTTTGCCCGAACACTAAAGGACATATCCCGTCATCAAATACACCACAGTCTAATTGGAAGTGACCATCGCCATCGTTAACAAATTGCAATGCTCTTGTTCCCGGTAAAGTGTTAAAATCACCAAATGTTTGTAACCAAACAATAAAATCACTGTGACCATCTTGGTTGATATCATTTTCTATAACATAACTTGCATTTGTCATCCAATTCGCAGTACCCACCGTATACTCTGGACTATCGGGATTGTTTAGGTTTTTACCACCGTGAGAGCCATCTATTTGAACTTGCAAAAATGCATAGTCTTCAACAGTATATTTTCCATTAACCCATGTAGTATCGTTGTGTTCACCTACACTATAAGTTACTTTGTTAAAACCCAATGTACTGATTGCTTGGGTATGCTCGTCGAAAAATGATTCAAATTGGATACGGTTGTCCGGATCATTTATAGTCACACTAGGCTTGGTAGAGTCATACAATTTTATTAATACATTTCTATCTAGCTTTGGATTATCAGATACCTCAATAGATGCTTCGGCGGACATTTTTATAATTCCAGGAGGTATAGAACCACTGAGTTGATTGTTCCTAAGATCGAGGCTCATATAAGAACCCTGGAGTTCTGTCGGGATGGCACCAGTGAGCTGGTTGTTCCAAAGACTAAGGTATTGAGCATGAGGGAGTTCAGGTGGGATAGAACCTGTGAGTTCGTTGTTATTAAGATAAAGATATTCAAGGCTGGTTAAATTACCAAGCTGCGGTGGGATGGACCCAGTGAGCCGATTGATAGAAAGATTAAGGCGTTTAAGGATTGTTAAATTACCAAGCTCTGATGGGATCGCACCAGTGAGCTGGTTGTAATCAAGATAAAGATATTCAAGGCTGGTCAAATTACCGAGCTCCGCCGGGATAGAACCGCTTAGATTATTATAACCAAGACTTAAACTTGTAATTTCACCCGAAGTACATGTCACTCCGTACCAATCGCACTCAGTTCCAGCTGCTCCATTCCAGCCGGTGTTGTTCGACCAATTATCCCCGCCTGTAGAGTTGTAAAACGTGATCAATGCCTCTCGTTCCCATGCCGGGACTTGAGAATACGCAGTGCCACTCATGGTCAAACCAATAAGCAGAAGGGAGACAGCTGTTGAGGTAAGGAGTTTCATTGCGATTCTTTTTATACCTAATCGTTCGTCCAGAATAGTATGTAATACGCACAGATGGAACCTACTTGGACAAAGGGGGGAGTACCCCAGGGGTGGGGTCTGGATATGGCCGTTTTGTGGTTTTAGGGGGTGGGTTCTGGATAGGGCCATTTTAAGGTTTTAGGGGGTGGGTCTGAGTCCGCTTGACACGCGGGGTTACAATATAGGCCGTTCCACCACACAGAAGCACTAAATATGCAGATCAAGCGGTAACTGGACGATCGAGAGGTGTTTGCTGGTGATAGATTGCTGTACGCTCAGGGGCGCCCTTTCAGGTTTAAGCCTGAACAGCTGGGCCGCTATGTTATTCACGTGAACAGAACAGATCGAGGACTGGCTAAGCAGCGGCTTCGAGATTTAGGGGAAGACTAGAGGCGTTCCGTAGATGTACCGCGGGCAAACAGTGTGGATTATGTACTTGGAAGGGAGAGTGAATGCTGGAGTAATGACCGACTCTCCCGGTGCTAGTGGCCCAAGTGATAAAAAAAGCCAATGATATCGTATAGCTATTCAGCTCCCTCCCTCTGATCTGGTTGCGACGCTTTTCGATTCCCACTCCCTGGCAAACCAAATCGCGATCTGACAACCAACCACAATTCACTGCGGGACTCAAAGCACTATACCACTGTATTTATGTTGGTTTTTCGGGGGCCAATCATTCAACCGCTTCGGCTGAGATAAGTCTGAAACTCAAGTTAGCTGGATTGTCTAACTCGAGCGAAACTGTGTACGTCTCAGATTCTACCGTCACCTCGGGGATATCAAGCACTCCGACCTTGCCATAATAAATTGAACTGGGGACCTCGGGATAGTCGATAGCTTCCGTTGAGCCAACCTGAAAAATTATTCCAGATGCAGCGTTTTGAATAAGCTTTAAGTCTATTGAGTAAGCCTGTGTATCGACTATTACGGAAGGGATTAAAAGAGAGTCCACGGAGAATGTTGCTGGATCACGTTCAATCAGATCAGGATCGACGAAATTCACTTCTGGAATTATCGCTAGTTGTTGTTCAACCGGTAAGGATAAGAACTCCCGAAATGCGGCATTGAATTGTTGATAGCTGAGGCCAAATGTATCTTCGAAGGCACCAACGTAAGTCAACTTATTAATTTTTGGCCAAAACACTTCATGAAACGCGTTGATATTATCAACCTTGTTAGTCAAATAGGCCGTCGCCCACATTCCAAACGTGTAGGGGTCACATGGGTTGCCATAGTTTAGCTGTTCAATTTGAAAGTCAGGGCAACTAGGCAGCATGCTTTGTATGCTTTCCATTTGTTGCCTCATCAGGCTTTTTAATGATTGATCGAAAACCGAACCTTGATAAATGCCTTGTTGTGACAATTTTCTAATTGAGTATTCGCTTATGTAGTTAGCTGAACCCTCAGAAAAAGCGGTTGGGCCATATTCCGGTCTGACTGTATTTCCAGTTTCATCAGTAATAAAAACATTTGAAAATACATTCTGACCTTGAAGGATATGGTAATACTCGTGAAACACGAGAACAGCATTTTCTTTCTCTGTAAGCATCCACTCAGACAGATTTGTGTTTGGATCGAATACCCACGGCCAAGTAGATTGGCTGGCTGTATAACCCATATCTCGACGACCACCTGCGTTTGTGGAGCCGCTTGGTGTTTCTAGACTGATTTGCCGATAATTTTCCATCCAACCTGAATAGTTACTAATATCACTTGTGAAATAATAGTTGTCGCTAGACGACCAGTCTAGACTTGCGTGGGGATGCGCTACTTCAGTTAGACAGATTGACTTGAGTCTTTTCAAATTATTTCGTTCACCTTCAAAATAAAATAGCTGTCCGCGTTCTATTCGCTGATCACACCATCGTCCTGCTAGCTCTAACATCGCGTCGACATCTTTCCCGACTCCCCACCATTCCATTTCATATTTACCAAAATAGTTGGCCGCAAGCTTCAAATCTCTTTCCAAACCTTGTTTATTAAGTTCAGAAACATCACTGGCTACAAATACCTCGGGGTAACTTTCGACATTTTGACCCCAATCGTCTGCGTTTTTGAATGGATTAAAGGGATAGTAGTCTGTTACGTCAGGAGTGCCGTCTCCGTCAGAGTCAACTCCTTGAGCCGTTGTTTGAAATGTCCACAGTAAAAGAAAAGAGACAGTGATCACTTGAGAAATTTTCACCGTAAATTACCTCCATAAATACCTAAACACTCGCCCAGAATAGTATGTACTAGCAGTTAAGGAAACCTTTCTGAGCAAGTGGGGGTACCCCGGGGAGTGGGGTCTGGACATAGCCATTTTGAGGTTTTAGGGGGTGGGGTCTGAGTCCGCTTGACACGCGTCGAGACAAGTCGCGATGAGGAATAATACAAGCCCGTGATTGAGCCAGACTCGTTATACCAGTGATAATTTATGGGTATGTTTTTGGGTATGTTAAAGAAATAACCAAGCTATAGGAACTGTTGATAAGGAACTCTTGGCGGAAGAGGCAGGAGTCGAACCCACCAGGCCTGTTTTACAGACCTCACCGGGTTTGAAGTCCGGGCACCCCACCGGGGATGATACTCTTCCACTAGCGAGTCTATCACGGGGTGTTTGTAGGGG